>Ga0214923_10004339_pt1 | contig 17185 bp, 23 predicted proteins | sample LL1510_MetaG_FD_177993 | JGI IMG/M metagenome (GOLD analysis project Ga0214923, IMG submission 177993) | Freshwater microbial communities from Lake Lanier, Atlanta, Georgia, United States - LL-1510 | ecosystem: Environmental > Aquatic > Freshwater > Lake | place: USA: Georgia | collected... | reverse complement strand
CGTCGTCTTTCAGTCTGACGAACGGATAACTGATGATTCTCTCGCATTTCGATACGCTGATGTGTTCTCTCAGCATGATAACATACGATATAATATCGCATCATTTTTATTTTAAGTTGTTAATATGCCGCGTAATCTAAAGTTACTGTTGGAGAACCTTGATATAGATTCCGCTCGTCTTCTTTCTGGAGTTGCGACATGATCGCGGAAATCCGATCTTTGATCGCGTCTTTTTCGAGGTACGGGGTGAATTCCGGCGATTTCCAAAGGAAGCTGTTTACCAGGATGCTCCAAACGTGCATGTTTTTCGAGTACGTTTCGAGATCTTGTAGTATGTGTTCGTTCAACGCGTCGAACATGTCGGAAACGTCGTCGTACATGTTCGTGTTGTTTTTTTTCATCCATGCGTGATATTGTTTGATGGCATGTAGTATCGTGATGTTTATGTCCGACACGTTCGATTGGATCCGCATGCAGTTTTCGTACATCTTGTTTGCCGACTCGAATATTTTTGTGACCATGAGCTGTAAAATGATCATGAACGTTCCTATGAGCGCGTTATTAGCTTGATCTCGTATCAATAAAATCGTGAGCGCCGCGGTCGCCGCGAGATGGACGAACCAGAAAAAGATCATTATACGCCCTATCTTTTTATGGCCGTACGGTTTGACTCTCGATTGTATAGATGTGATTGTGTTGCAAAGATTTTGCAAGATCAACATTATCTTATTGTCTTGTTTTGCTTTAAATTAGTTTTCGTCCGCAGTATCGTCGACGGTGTCTTGTTCTTCTACGTGTTCTTCCGGAGAATTCACGTGAGCATCATTATCTCGACATCTTTTACACGGTCTTTTGGACCCAACAAAAAGCGCGACCGTCTCCGTCCTCGAAATATTCCTGCAGAATGAACAAATAAACACGACGTTCTTGCATCCGTCCTCGCAGAGACACCGCTGCGATATCTTCGTCACGCAACTCGCACATAAAAACTGAAAGCAACACCCGGTCTGAGTCATCGTCCTATTGCATGCATCGTCGACGCACCAGGTTCTCATGCATATAGGACACTCGGTGCCATAGTCGTCCTCGGTTCTGACGCGAACGTTAACGAACGCACTCGAATAACGATGACTTCTCGATATATGAGGCATAAATCTTAATCATTGATTTACTTTAAATTTAAAAATTTTACATAATAAATGAAGCTGATCGACGAATCTATCTCGTTCAACGAGTCACACGACGACGAGCATGCTCTTCGTTTTATCACGTCGCAAATTCAAATATTTATAAACCACTTGAAAGAAACGTATCCCGACAGCGACCTCACGAAGAATCTGCTCGCCAAGTACAGCGGATGCCAAATATTGCCGTTCAGGAAGGGGGCCAATCCGAACACGTACACCTCCGGAATGTTCGATCACAATACAGGAACCGTAAAGATCGCGGTCCGAGACGGTGCGGGAAACCTTCGCGACGAAGCATCGCTGAACAAATCTATCGTGCACGAAATTGCACATGCCACACGTTTCAAGTACCTTGGCGAGACGTCACATTCCACCGAGTGGAAGGATGCGTGGAAGACGTTCCTCAAGATCGCCACCGAAGAGCTTGGTTGGAAAGTCGAGGCTCCTTGCAGCTCGAAATCTTTTTACGGTCTGAACGAAGACGACTGTCCAAAATGTGAATGGGAGATAAGCGGTCCGTGCGAATCTAAACCGTACCGTTAAAGTGACTCATTCGTCTTCGTCTTCTTCGTCGCTTTCGGAAATTTTCGGCGCCAGATGAAAAGAAATATAGCTATCCTTTCCAAACTCGTATTTTATGAACACGGGCTGATCGTTCGCAAATCGAAGTTCCGCGGTCTTCGATATGTTTGCCGCCTTCGTGAACGTGACCAGATGTCGTGAGGAAAACGTCGCGCTCAACTTTCCGTTGATGACGATGCGCGGTTGATCGTGGAATTTCATCTCGACGGTACCGATGTCGCCTGTAGTCGACATCACGACGATGTCTTGGTCGGTGAAAAACTTCATCGTGTCGCCAAAACTCGCGAAATTTTTTAGATATTTTTGGAGAACTCCTGCGTCCGCGTCGATCTCGACGTCATATTCCATGTCCGGAATCTCCATGACTTCGGATTCCAATCCGAGCGTTTTCAACCTGAAGTGTTCGTGTTCCGAGCACACGACAAATTCGTCTGGGCGATCGTCTGAATATTCGAAACATGCCGAACCTTCGATGCACGACAAAACTCGAACCAACGTTGACAAGTTCATGCCGACCGCAAATGACTCATTGACGTCATACGATTCGAAATATTCTTTTGAAATTCGAACGGTAGTTAAAGCGACGTGGCCGGTGTCCATCGCTTGAATTTTTATTCCATGTTCCGTGAACATCAAGTTTGCTTCTTCGTTTAGTTCATTGAACAGCGCAAACATCTTCTTCAGCGTGTCTACGGATCGAACAACTATTTTGAACCCGTTGATGGTCAGCAAATTCATTTTAGATGTCAACTCGTCCATTGACGTTATGATACACTACTGTTTATATTACAAGATTTGACGATATATGTGATATACGTCAGTCGATTTTCGTCATATCGAATATTGACATCCCGTTTTGCCAACCTTCTCGGTTATCTTTGTCGAAGATTTCGAGTTTCGACGCGAGACGCAGACCATCGACATGGGAGATCGATCTCGAAATTATGTTCTGTGAATCGTAATGTCGAGTGTTCAATATGACGAGGATCGACTTGTGCGCGAGTTTATCGTGGACGAGTTTCATCATTCCCGTCTTAAAAAGATGCTGATGAGCCACGATCAAGTTGTATTCTGGTTTGAACGTGAACGCGTCGAGCTCGGCTCGAGTCAAGTAGTCGTCGATCCACGTGATTTCCCGTATGTGATCGTTCTCGTACAGGGCGTACGAGATCCCTTCTCCCAGAAAGAGCAGCTTCGTGTCTCGTTTGTTGGCGATGTTGTTCACGGCGTGCCAGATGCGAGGAGATTTTTCGGGGAGTCTTGACCGATTCAAGATCGCTCTCGAAATACTCTGACTCACAAAATTTATGCTAGCCATCAATCTTTATGATGTCCGAATATTTTCTTTTAAGTTATTTACAATTTTTCATTCATTTTGCAATCGACACTCTGCTGCTTGATCTCGTATAAACATGTAACACTCAGACGAGTTTGTCATAACGCACAACGCGTTTCTTGGCTTTCTGCTTCAACTGTATCATCTTTTTCTTCTGAGCGGGGGTAAGTTCGGACACGGCTCTCGGCGTGTGTTTCTTCGACACGACCTTGGAAGGACGACACGTCGGATAATATTTGGACGACTTTACGGACCCACACGGCTTTCCCGTCTTTATGTCGACCCACTTTTCATCGTACCAGCGTTTCAGCGACGATTTTTTCTTGGATCCAGAACTTGATTTGTACGCCGGTTTCCCTTTTTTCTTCATGGCCAACTTATATTCCTGAACTAATTTGCCGGAAAGATATGCGCTTGGCCAGCGAGATTTTGCGTCTTTTTTTATTTTTGCTTTGATACGATCGTACGTTTTTTGATCGGTTGGAGTCGACATTTATATATGCAAATATTTTTGATGTATATATTTTGATAAAATAGCTCACAAGCTCGTCAGAGTTTTTGTCGATATAAAATAATATCGACAAAAGCATCGATCTTGAAATATGTCAATTTTTGCATGATGTAATCATTCTCTATTGCCGTATTGGAGTGATGCCCACTCGCTGGCAGGGGTTGCCGTCCCGGGAGGAGTTAGCAGGTCCAGTTTTTCGTCCACGGGATATCCTTGGAGTCCATCGAACAGTTCGCCGTCCACGAGATCCGTCACGGTCGGTGGCGGTTCGTGTAGGCTTCGCTGAGGCAGGGTCGTGTGAGGCGACACGCCTTTCAGCTGATAGCTCGGAAGCTGGCACGCATTTTTGACGACCTTGCCGTCCATGACCAATCGGGCTCCGTTGGCGTCGAGTGCGTCCTCGAATCCTTCGAAGGACGCGATGCTCGCGGTCTCCGCGTTCGTCTTAGGAATTTTCGATGATGTAGTGAACATGGGCGACACATCATCGGTCACGCCGAACGTACCAAACTCGGCAGGGTCGCTGAACTGGACCGGCGCTGCGGCCAGGGACGGGTTCATGACGCGTGGGTCAGCGTATGTGGGAGGACGCACTCCCTGGATCGTCCCGTCGACCGTTTTGGCTTTCACGGGAAGACCCGTATAATCGCTGAAAGGCAGATCCTCGTCTATTTTGTTCTCCATGACGTTTGCACCGACGACGACGTTCGTGCTGCCCGCGATGTGCTCTATAGGATCGACAAAGTCGACGGGCTCGGGGGCGGATTCCGTCGCGTCTTTCTTTATCAGATTCTTTATCTGTTCGGTCTGCTTCTTTACAGCGGCAAGAGCTTTCGACATTTCTTTTTTGGCCACCGCAATCTTCGGCACCTTTTCGAAAGCGCCGCATGTCGTGCATGATGGTTTCGAAAATAAATATGCGGACTCTGACCGTATCATGATGAATATCATGAGGACGATAAGGATGACGACGATGGTATCTAGCATTTATGTAACGTAACATATTTTTTTGATTTATTCAGAGATAACATGCTGCTTTTTCCGAAAGCGATGACTTTATCATGACTCCTTTCAGGAAAATCGTGTTCAGCTGACGTCCATTGTACTCGAGGGTTTGCTGCGGGAGAATGGAAATCTTGTATTTCGAGAACGGGCCTCCGAACGTTTCGTTCGTGAGTTGCTTCATGTGAAGCGAGTTCGTCAACGCATAGTCTTTGAGAGCGCTCTTGAACTCTCCGAAAGGGACGATGTTGTCCTCGCCGAGGATGATGTGTTCCGACGCGAGGAAACTCTCGATGAAGTTCGTCGATCTCGCGATCGTTTCCCTGGTGCCCAAGAAATATTCAGGGAGCACCGTCCAGATGTTCTTGTCTGCATACTCGTCCGCAAAATGCCTGTACGCCTTGTTCGCCTTCCGAATGATGTTCGGAAGCTCCTTGTACAACTTTTCCGACAGCTTCATGTCACCTTCCTTCACCGGCTGTTTGAATTCGAACACGACAAGACGGCGTTGGATGGAACCTCCGGAATCCGCCCAGCCCGGAACTTCGTTACCCGCCAGGACGAGCGGGACGTCCCATTCCTGCATGAACGCCTTCTGATGCTTGACCGCGACGGATATCTCTTCTCCAGACACGATGGACTGGAATTCCGCCTGCTCTATCGCGAGGTCGTTACGGATTTCCGGGGCGCACACGAGGAGTTTGTCGTAGAACGCGGAGATACCGAACTTTCGTTCTATGTTGTTCGAAAGAATTCCGACGTCTACGGTTTCGAAAAACTGTTTGATGACCTTCAGCACCAAGAGAGATTTTCCCGTCCCCGCGAGACCCACGAAGAAAGGACATACCTGCCACGAATCGATTTCGTTCGTCCTGTACAGAACGCGTCCCATCAACGCCAGCAGCCATCTCTGCACGTCCTTGTCCCATCTCTGATGGTTCATCACCGAATCGAGATGAGGAGTGGGGATGTCGAACCAGTCGTCGTACTCCGTGTTGTCGAAGTTTTGTTCGAAAAATTTGCATGCTACAATGCCTTCGGACAGAGGCGCCTCCTCGGTTTCGAAGCAATGAAACCTATCTTCGGACGCGATATATACTCCGTTCATAAAGGCGTACGTTCCGCGTTGTTTGTGAAGATTCGGAAGTTGTGTGTCGTGGCAATGAGTCAGATATTCTACCGCGGAAGATACGTTTTTTAGGTTTTGCGTTGCGTTCACCCAGTGAGACCACGAAATTTCTTTGCGAAGACGAGAATACACAAAGTCTTTTATTTCGTATACCTGTCTGTAGCTGTGCATGTTTCGTCCGTCAATGATGATGGGCTCGTACAGGTGTCCTTCCTGTTTTCTATAACTTTTTTCCATGGCCGAGTCCAATAGATAAAGCAACAGCTCTTGAAATTGCGAAATGCTCTCGTCTATGAATCGAAACCGCAACGACCACGAACCGATGACAGCTTCTATGTCGTCGTCTAATTCTATGATGCCGTCCTCCGCTTCCATTTGATGAACCGCGAGCTTTGCCTGATACGTGCTCAGCACGACCTTTTTAGCATAAAAAATCATTTCGAGGACCTTTGTCATCTTTTGAAACGTCTTTTGCTTTGTTTCGTTGTCTTCCTTCTTGGCAGGAACGAGATTCAGTTCTCGTAGACGATGAAACAGAGCCATCGCTTCGAGTTCCGAAGCGACGATATTTTCGTTCACCGTACGCAATCCGAAAGAGCCTCGATCATTACTGACTTCCTGAAGGAGATCATCGTCAAAGTTGACGTTCAAAGCGCTGAACATCCCGATCAGCTGACTCTCGAACGTTGCCGTAGTTTCATACAGTCGCCATCTCTGGCACAGCTCCTCGAGCTTCTCGAGAGTCTGTTCGACGTCGAGTTTCTTTATCAGAGTGACGATCGCCAGAGACTTTGTCTCTTCTTCTTGTTTGGCGGCTTTTTTTGAAGATGGCTTTGGTGGCGACACCATTAAATAATCCCGATATATTTTTGGAGCCAATAAAACCATTTAAGTTGACCCATGTGACGATATACGAACCCCCTGTGATACTTTTTGCTTCTCGTACATGTTTGTGCGAGATGAAAAATCAAGTTGCAAATGCGTAAAAAACATAAATTTTTAATATCACGTTCGGTATCATGGATATTCCCGTTCCTGCTTTTGCGGTAAAGAAAAACACCGTTATTGACAAGCTTCAAGAGTACGTCTCGAAACTCGAAGATAAGATCGTTCAGTTAACCGAGGAAAATCGTGCGATGAAGACCGAACTCAAATCTCTTCGTAAGAAAAAGTAATATATCTAATATATCGTGATCGTTAAAAACATAAATAAAATATATATGTAAAAGCATGGACTTTGCAATAGACCATACTCCAAAATTTGATGACAATTGGCCAGAGGGCTCTCCGGGGACAAAGTCAGGACGTTTGTTCACGAAAGAAGATATAGAACAGCTCATCGGAATGCCAGTTATAAACTTCGATTTGTATATCATTGCATTTTCTTACAACCCAATAGAAGAAGACGGCGAATCTTTAGAGCGGTTAGAATTTTTAGGAGACAGCGTTTTAGGATTTTTGATCGCAAAATATTTGTATGATACGTTTCCCGATAAAAACGAAGGCGTACTGACGAGGATTCGAGTGAAATTCGTGTCGGGTAAATTCCTGAGCAAGTTGTCGGCCGAAATGGAGCTACACAATTACGTGATCATGTCTCAAAAGGGATTGTACAGAGGTTGGCACACGAATCCGAAAATTCTCGAAGACGTTTTCGAGGCGCTCATAGGGGCGATATACCTCGATCTGGGTATCAACGCCGCGAGACAGTTCTTCATGGGCGCTCTGATGAAACACGTGAACCTGCACGAGCTCCTCGTAGATTCGAATCACAAAGATAGACTCGCCAAGCATTGCAGAAGGCTCGAAATTGGAAAACCTGAATTTGTCACGCACTTCGAACGTGGCGGGACAAATTCTTTGTTCGTGGTGGGAGTTACCGTTGATGGAAGAACGCTTGCGGAAGGGAGCGGGACCACCAGAAAAGATGCGGAACAAGAGGCCTGTTGCAACGCGCTATTTTCCATGGGGATCGGGATGGAATTCATATCGTAATTTAATTTGCGAGCGCCATGTATTTAGAATACCAATACGCCGGATCGTTTCGTTCCGATTTTCCTAGTTTTTTATTAACCAATGAATGTGCAAGTACAGTCCATGCAAACAAAGATTTGCGATCTTTGAGATCTTTCGCTCCAAAGTTGGTCGCCTGCAGTATCGCGGCGAATCCCTTGCAGCATCCCGTGCAAGGAAGGACGTACTGCAGATTCTTTATGAACGCACAGAAGCGCTTCTTGTCGTCCGCGGTCGGTTTGACCGGATATCTGAGCGCGGCCGTGTGAAGGAAAAACCATGTTCCCGGTCCCCAAACCGTTGGGTCAAAGCCTGGGACGTTTGCGTTCATTTATCATACTCAATCTTTTTTTTGATGTTTTTCTTTCACGTACTTGGAAATCCAAAGAGCGGCCATGGTGTTACGTCGTTTGCTCGTGAGAAATTTGTCCTGTAGTTTTTCGTCGTGAATGAGATTTATCACAAAATCCACGAATCCTTCGAGTTTGGGTACGATTTCCTTCTCGAAGAATGCCCTGTCCCTGTTCACCGTGATGCAATTCACGTTTTCGGCGATCACGTTTCCTTCCTTGGACTTGAGGCATTCCACGAGAAACGCTTTGTCCAGATCGAGAAGATGAAGATACGTCTGGATCTGGATCATCTCGTAACTCGGGACTTTGTTGAATAATCTGTTGACTCGATTTTTTATTTCGATCAGGATTTGTCTGTCGCGAGTTATGCCGTCGATCTTGCCGCCGATACAGAACTCGAACGTTCCGTATTTGGTAGAAACTGATCCTAGCGTGTCCTTGTAGAACGATGGATCTTCCACGATGTCTATGTGTAATACGTCACGTATATACCTGAAAACGTCCATCTCAGCCACGTTTCCGTACGTTGTATATGCCGTTTTTCGTATCGCATCGTCTACGACGGCCGCGATGTCGTCGGAGAAATAATTGTCGTCGGCATATTTCTCGAGTTCGTTCGCGAGTTTCGCGTACTTTTGTGCGACTTCCGTAGAGGTGTGTTCTTCTTTGGATGCAACTTTCAAGAGAGTCGCGATCTTCGGATGATTCTTTTCTACCTTCTCCACTATTTCTTCGTTCGTGAGAATTTTGTTCCTTCTCATAGCTTCTTTGTAACTATGTGTGTCCGCACGATTCCAGAATGTCTCGACGGCATCGGCGATTTTTTTGAATTTGTTTTCGTTGATACACGCGGCAGCTTGACTCGCGTACACACACAAGTACGGTGCATTAGTAGTGTCACTCGACATGATAACTTTTCGATGCCGATATATTTTTTATATTAAAATTTCACGTGCGAGCATATCGTCAATGTTGAGATAAAATATGTATCCGTATCGTAGAAGTATGACCGAACCCCATATTTATTCTTGGGCAAAAAAGAGAGGCTTCTTCGGAAGAACGGGAGGAGAGATGTCGCATCTGCTCCTCGATAAAGGTGTGCTTTCCGTACCGGAAAGTTCTCACGACGAGTTCATATCGGAATACGCAAAAGGAGTAGTGAAAGGAGGGAAGTTCTCGTGTGTCGTGGAGGTCAAACCAAAAATATTCAGGATGTTCTACGATCTCGACATAGTCGCACCTCCTTCCCTAGGAAAGATGATGACGCGTGGCGAATTCCCTCCGGACATCCAACAAATTTTTCATCTCATCTGCGGGACGACGGCCGATTCGTTCGACATAGACAACACATCGATCACCATGTGCATTTCGAACATGTGGAAAAAAGTAGATGAGGGCGCAAAAGTGGGCGTTCATCTCACGTTCGACAACATCTTCGTGTCGTCCTCGACGGCATTGCACGTTCGAGACAAAGTTTTGGAGCAGCTGGCAAAGTACGAAAATCCGTTCGTGAATCCGTGGGAGAGCATCGTGGATGCGGCGGTTCACAAGGGAAGCGGGATGAGATTGCCGTGGGCGACGAAGCCGAAAGAGCCTCAGAGAGTGTACGTTCCCTTGTTGACGTACGTTCTCGAGCGCGGAAAAGACATACGAGAGGAACGGATCGAGAACGTCACGACGTCTTTTTCTAGCACTCGCTCTATTTTGGCGAATGTGTCTCTTCGAGCGAGAGGGATTCCGACAAAACTCGTCGACGACATCAACATTGTCGAGTTCGAATCTCCCTCGTACTCTGGATCGATACGACATTCGTCGCTGACGGAATATGCGACGGTCGTCGAAGAACTCGAAAAGATCATCCCTGATGAGTACGAAGGACGCATAACGGGAGTGCTGAAAACGGAACACGTGTACATGTTCAGACACTCTTCGAAATATTGTGCGAACGTACAGAGACAACATCACTCTTCGAACACGTACTTCTTGGTGACGCCGTACGGGATGAGACAGTGCTGCTATTCTCGAAAGGTGGAGTACGATGAAAAAAGATGTCCTTGCTCGAAGTTCAGAGGAGAATATATCGCGATTCCTAAAAGGATTCTCGACGAACTATTCCCGGAAACCGTTCAATACGCCCCACGGCCATTGTCGATTCCCACGCCGAGCAACGCCACAGGTTTCACGATGGACAAACTGGTGGAAATCGCGAAAAGTCGCCCGAGGAAAAAGACGGCTCAGAAGCAGAAACCGAAGAAAACGATGTCGTACAGAGAGTTGCTCTCGTCGTAAAAAAAATGATTTGTTTATATAAACGATGAACCTCAAGAATTTCAAGCCGGGAACAAGAAATTTTTATGTGTTGCTCGCGATAGTCGCGACCGTGGTGTTTATCGTGTTCATGCTCGCGAGACAAAGACATGAAAACTTTTCGTTCGGCAGCATTTTCGGTAAGGTCAAAGACGTTGCCATAGGAGTTGGTCAAACGTACAAACAAGCTGGACAACAGCTGTATAATCAGGTCAAACAGAATATGCCTCAAGCATACTCTCCGCAATGGACATATCGTCAATTCGACGGGAAGGTGTGGCACTGCGCCCCGGGGACGTACGATTACGGAGGCCAGGGCGCCGACGAAAAGCAGTGCCTCGTGGGATCCGGACCAACGGGATATGCTCCCCAGAGATGGAGATGGGACGGGACCACGTGGGGTTGGTCGTGTCCTAATAACTCGACACTGACTCCCGAGGGTCAATGGGAGAAAAAATGCATTTTTGGAGCGACGGGGCGACAGCTGATCGACGGAAAATGGAAATGCAACAATACGCAAACGGACACGGGATTCAATTGGGACAACACTGATTGGTTTAATGGAGGAAGGCAGTGTTCTCTCGGCGACGGTTGGAACACCGTGTTCACGACGCGCATTTTTAAGGATGGGAAATGGACGTGCCCGGCAAATACAGAAGATACCGGCTACAATTGGGGCGATAAAAGTGCTTCGGGAGAAGACCGAGGATTCGCACAATGTAAATATATCGGCGGTTAAATGACGTATATATCGTCACGCCGCGTATAAAAGAGTTCGTTTTTGTCTTAATTCAGAGTAGAATGGATGCCGGTGCGCTGCCGAATGTGCAACGATAGAAACGCAACTTATGCTCGGCCAGGGCAAAAACCTCGGTATTGCGGACCGTGCTGCGTCGGCAAGAACATGGTCGATGTTAAAAGTCCAAAGTGCCTATGCGGCAATCATCTCGTATATGGCTTTCCCGGAGGGCCAAGAGTGTGCTGCAAGCTGTGCAAGAAGCCAGGAATGTTCAATGTTGTGAACAAGAAGTGCCCGTGTGGCAAAATACCGTCGTTTGGCCCCCTCGGTGAAAAAGCGATATGCTGTGATACGTGCAAAGAGCCAGGAATGGTCTACGTCAGAAGTCCAAAGTGCCCGTGCGATAACCGTCCTGTGTACGGCGTCTCCGGTGGAAAACCAGTGTGCTGTAGAGAGTGCAAGGAGCCCGAGATGGTCGATGTCGTGAGTCCAAAGTGCCCATGCGGCAAGCATCCAGCGTACGGTTTCCCCGATGGAAAAGTGGAGTGTTGCAATACGTGCAAGAAGCCGGGCATGGTCGACGTCAAGGGCAAGACGTGCCCAGGATACGACGGCGTCCCGTGCCCGGTCGTCACGTATATTAAATATGGCCGAGAGTATTGCCTTGTGTGCGACCCCGACGACTCGCGGCGCACCACGCGGCTCAAGGACGAGACCGCGTTCTTCGACTTCCTCGCAGAGAACGACGTGAGCGTCACGCAGCGATCGTATCGGATCGACTACCAGTGCATCGACACTTCTAAGACGCGCTCGGAGATCGACGGCGTCATCGTGACCCCAAAAATTGTCGTGTGCCTCGAACTCGACGAGGATGCGCACGAGCAGTACGACCCGGTGTGTGAGGAAGCACGGATGAACGACGCGTCCGCGGAACTGAAGATTGCGTTCCCGAACCATTCGGTCGCATGGGTCCGCGTGAACCCTCATATCAAGAAGGACGGCAGGCGCGACGTGTCCCGGCGGGCGAGGAAGGTCCGCGACGAGCGGCACCGCGAGGCGTTACTTTTGATCCGTAACGTCCTGGAGAACCCGCGGGACTGCATCGAATACGTTGGGTACTGAATAATAAATATTTGTGTATTGTATGAATTCGAAAAACGTCAAAAATAAGGTCCCGAGTAAAAACATTAAAAAGAACGTGTCGAACAATTTTAACGACAATAATGTAAATTCGAATACTGTTCGCGAACCATCGTTGTCTGATACGCTGAGAAAATGGTGGTTGAGATTCGTGCGTTTCGTGGCAGACGACGGCGCTCCGGTCAGAAATAACAGACGACAAAATAAAAACGTGAGAGAACTTCAAGAACCGCGTGAAAATCGGCGATATGAAGAGCGAAAAGAACTCAGAGCACCAAGAGAATATCGCGAGGAGCGTAATTATGAACGGCCGCGCGAGAGACGCGAATACCGAGAACCACAAGATCGTAGAGAATACCGAGAACTGCGAGATCGTCGAGAATATCGCGAGCCTCGAGATCGCCGAAATTTGCATGAATATCGCGAGCATCGAGATCGCCGAAATTATAGAGAATATCGTGAGCCTCGAGAGCGTCGAGATTACAGAGAATATCGCGAGCCTCTGGAACGATCTCGCAGAACTACACAATCGAGAAGAAGACGTCACGCGAGATCGTACGCGTAAAATTTCTAGAAATCAAATATATCGTTATCGAAATGTCCGCTCCTCAAGTTGACGAACTCCCGGTCGGTCTGACTCTCGAGCCGGATTACATCACCGTACCCAATCAGCGGTACGCCCTCGTGAGCTTTGTAGGGCCCGAAGACTCTATATGCAGACAAAAAAGCAACCGCCTCGCGATGAAGATCCGCGGAGTGTTTGCGACTGCCGACGAGGCCAAAGCGTTCGTCAATCGCATTCGTCGCTCCGGCGATAATCTCGTCGACATTTTCCTGATGGAGATCGGCCAGTGGGGAGTGATTCCCCCAGATCCCATGGGCGTGGAAAACCAGGAATATCAGGAGCAGTTCCTCCAAGAACTGATGGCCGGGTACGCAGAGTCGCAGCGGTCCGCGAAAGAAGTCTTCGCTGATCGCAAGGCCAAAGTCATGAAGGATGGGCTCGACGCGCATCTGCTTCCCGAAGAACGCCTGCCTCCTCCGGAAAAGCCTCTACCCGAACCCGAAAAGCTCCCGAAACTCACCACGGTGATCGAGGATGCCCCGGCGACGGAGGAGGAATCCGCGACGTCCGTTTCCGAGACCGTCGACAAGGTGTTCAATCGTGATGACCCGTGGACAGCACGTCATAACGAGTAAACGCAAAAAACAATTTAAAAAAATGTTTCATCGGTGTAGAACAATGAATGCCAAGAATTCCGACGAGATCTTGCTCGCATCGTTGAAGACTTTTTTCGAGGACAAGAATAATCTGATCGCCATGATGGAAGTCATACGAAACCAGACGATATCCATGCGTGTCCTCGATTGGTTCGTTTCGAATTATTCGAAGAAGAACAACGTGTGTTTTTTGACGAAGACCAACAAGTACTTCAACATTTATCTCGAATACAAGAGTTCGCTGAAAAGTTATTCTAAACGTTTTTTCGACCCTTTTTGCAGAGGACCTCGGGTCACGTTCAAGGACGCAGAAGGAAAAGAGTTTTCGACGACCGTCGGGCAGCTCAACTTTTTCAGATGGGCGATAAAGAATGAGCTCATACTCCAATGCAAAGACATAGTAGACGACGTGGAACAGGATATGATATCCGCGGTGAAGCGGCGCAAGAGCGCGGACAAGAACGATTCGCGGCGGGAACTGAGCAAAGCGAAATTGAAACAATGCGTGACCACGGACACCAAGATCGTCATTTCGTTCAGTTAATATATCGTCAAACCGAGTAATATAATATATCTTGTGAAAGTAAGGCAACAATGGTCGACCACGTAGAACCCCTGCTCGCGGAAAACGGGACGCGCAAGTATTCCGCGTTTCCCATCAAGTATCAAGACATCTTCAACATGTACAAAAAAGCCGTGTCGACGTTCTGGACCGTCGAAGAGGTTCCGCTGACGCAAGATGTCGCAGATTGGCGTGACAAGTTGAACGATGACGAACGGTACTTCATCAAACACGTTCTAGGATTTTTTGCAGGGAGCGACGGCATCGTCATGGAGAACATCGCGAACAATTTTGCCGAAGAAGTGACGGACCCATCCGCGCGTCTTTTTTATGCGTATCAAGCGTTCAACGAATCGGTGCATTCTGAAATGTACGCGTTACTCCTCGACGCGCTCATCGAGGACGACGACGAACGCGATGAGCTGTTCCGGGCCATAGAGACCATCCCGGCCGTCGGGAAGAAGGCGAACTGGGCAAAGAAATTTCTGTCTCGCGACAGCTCCTTCGCGGAGCGTCTCGTCGCGTGGATCTGCGTCGAAGGACTCTTATTTTCGGGTTCTTTCTGTGCCATCTTCTGGCTCCGGAACCGTGGAGTGATGCCCGGTCTGGGCCTGTCCAACGAATTTATCAGCCGCGACGAAGGATTGCATCAACAGTTCGGAGAACTCTTGTACTCGAAGTTGGAGAACAAACTGAGCCTCGACGCCATCAAGGCCATTGTCGACGAAGCAGTCGCAAACGAAAAAGAGTTTATTTGCGATGCGATCCCGTGCCGCATGATCGGAATGAACGCGGAACTCATGTCGCAGTACATAGAATTTGTTGCGGACCGTATTTTCGTGGCTCTCGGACATCCCAAACAATACAATGCGATAAACCCGTTCGACTTCATGGAACTCATCAGTCTCGAAGGAAAATCAAATTTCTTCGAGCGCCGGGTTTCCGAGTATCAACGACCAGGTGTCATGAATTCCTCGGAAAATGTTTTTGCCCTTGACGGTGATTTTTGAAGTATTTAAAAATAAATTATGTACTATAAATGTGGCTTTTGGTCATTTTTATACTATTTGTCTCATTATATTACTATAGGTCTTCGCTGAAGAGCATCGCAAAAAACATGAAAGTGAAAGGGGTGAACGTTCCTCTTCTGAAACGATTCGAAAAACAGTATCCTACTTATTGTAAAAAAGCGACCGACTCTCTCGTCAGATTCAACGAGGAATACCAAAAAACGTTCGATTACAAAAACGCGAACGTCGACACTATCAACGAGTTGTTTTCTATACGAGACGACGTGCTATACAACATTTCGGAAATAAAACTCAGACTACCGAACGATCTCGGCATGGAAAAGGTGTTGACGAGAGCATACGAACAGGCAGATAACCGATTGATGGAGTACATTACGGACACGAAGTCTCGGTTCAACATAAACGTGTACCCCGGACAGACGAGTTCGTCGTTTGCGGCTAGAAGTTACAGAGCGGTGAATGACGTAGTGTCATGATTACTTTGTCTTTATCAGATTTGCAAACGTGTTGAGGCCAAGCGATCGCTCGATGTTCGTCTTGCCTCCCGACAGTGGTTTGTTTCTGCGCAGCCGGAGGTGTTCGTTCTTGATACCCGTCGATGGGATAGTGAGAGGTACTTCTATGTTCGATTTCTGGACGTTCTTGTCCACTTCTTTGTAATCTAGAATGTCGTACGCGACTATCTTTATGGTATTGTCATAATTTATGACGTACTGTTCCGTATTTTGAGAACGAAATTCTTCGATCGCGAGATGACCGCCGAACGCTTTGAGCGTCATTTTTGGCGGAGCAGGGATGACTGTATCGGTGAGTCCGGTAAGTTTTTTCCTGTAATGACGAATGTTCATTTGGTGAATTCCGGTCACCACCCTGCTTATCGTATCTCGAGAGTATCCTTTTACGCATTCCCATGAACAAAACTGACCGGCGACCTTGAATTTACCCGTCTTTTCATCATACGAAAATGGATACGGTATGCTGTCGCCTACCCACGGATGCGCACAGTGCCAGCAAAGACGCTGGACGGGAGTTTCTTTGACCTCGGGTTCTTTGTCCGAAACGTCCGTGATGTCTTTCAGTACGAGTATTCTGTTCCACGATTCGATAATTTCTTCCATTTTACATCGCAAAACAAGGATCAGTTAAGTTGTTTTACTCGTCGACGTCTTCTTCGTCCGATTCGGTTTCCGTTGCCGATCGAGAGACTCCATGGATACGTCGTTCCACTTCGCTGGCTATGGACGACACGAGCTCGTTGATGTTGATGACCGACGGTTGATCGCCACGCTTTGGCAGCTCTGCACGGCAGAACGCGCACGTCTTGTTTCCTTTGCGATACCAAAGAGAGTCGCACATCTTGTGGAGTTTGTTCCCGCAGCACGGCATGGATACAGAATGAAATGCGTGACCGTTTTCCATGCACACAGCGCACTCGAACTCCTCGAGCTTTTCGGGGGTCGCGGTCATGTCGCAATAAAAACACATGTCCTTGTCATCGTGAATGAACCGAGTGGCACACGGGCAAATAGAAATTTGCTCCAAGGAGTTCAGAAAAACACGGAATTCGTCTATCTCTTCTTCGCTCTTGACGCGTTTGTCGAACTCGAAGCTGTCAATAAGAAACTCTGTTTCCTCTGGATCTACGTAACCAGAAGCATCCGCGAAATTTTCAAGGCACTTGGTGAGTATCGGATCGCTCGGGTCCACGAGAATGAGCGTTTCGAACGTCATATAGTGCCCGAGTCCGCCTTCCGGATCGTTTCGTATCAGGACCTTGAAGTCCTTGTTTTTGTTTTCGAACGTCACGCCAGAGTTCGAATCGTGAAGACGCTTGAGCACGGAGTACAGACGTTCATTGCTCTCTACGAAAGCCATCTACGATTTGATGTAGATCAACATTTTAAATAGCAAGTTTTGTCGATATCAAGGACTACTCTTCGGCATTTTTGCGGTAAACGCGACCAAGATCGCCATCAGGATGAAGACGGAGAGAAAGCTGAGTCCTATCATCGTGAGGGCACACATCGACGGTTCGCGCTCTGCCTGCGGAGCCACCACGACTTCCTCTCTCG
>Ga0214923_10004338_pt1 | contig 17198 bp, 11 predicted proteins | sample LL1510_MetaG_FD_177993 | JGI IMG/M metagenome (GOLD analysis project Ga0214923, IMG submission 177993) | Freshwater microbial communities from Lake Lanier, Atlanta, Georgia, United States - LL-1510 | ecosystem: Environmental > Aquatic > Freshwater > Lake | place: USA: Georgia | collected... | reverse complement strand
ATTCATTCTACAAATGGTATGTCAGATGGGTTAGTTCCAATGTGTCAAGTTCTTAATTCGACAGCAAGATACTCAAATCAATGTTTTCATCCAGATACAAGAGTTTATACAAAAGAGGGTCCTAAAAAAATAAAAGAAATAGAAATTAACGATCTTGTGTTAACAATTGACGGAACTTATAAACCTGTTATGAATGTAGTTGTTAATAAAGTTGATAAGGATATTCTTGTTATTAAGACAAAAAATCATATAGAACCAGTTAGAGTGACAAAAGAACACCAAATTTACACTATGGGAGTTTCCGGGACCCAAATCCCGGTAAATGAAACAAAATTTATTTCAGCAGATGAATTGACAACAAATCATCTACTAGCAATGCCTACAATTGTTGAATCTTTTGTAACGCAAAATGAACCAACTATTGATAAAGAATATACTAGTTTATATTCAATTTTATTGAGATATGGAAGTATTAAAAGAATTGAGACTCCAACTCACAATGTTTTTAATTACAAAGTTACATTAGATAGTGACGATTTAGAAGCGATTAATTTTGTAGATAATTATCTTTATGAACATTTAGGGACAAATAATTTATCAAATAAACAAAACTCTTCATTAGGTAAAATCATTATTGAATGGAAGTTAGAAGAATTGGACGAAAATGAAAATCTCTTAAAACAATTTCCATCAATATTAGATTTATATCCATCTAAATGGGGACCAAATCATGTAACTCATAAACGTATTTCTAAAAAATATTTCTTATCGAGCTATCAAAGTCAAAAAGAATTGCTTATTTCTCTTTTTCAAAACCAAGATAATATTTTGTGTTATAGTCTTTTAGCATATGATATTATATATTTATTGAACAATTTTGGAACAACATTTAATGTGGAAACTATTCCGTGCGATGGGTATAATATATATCAAATTAAAATAGTAGGCACCGTATATGATCAACTCAAATGGAATACCATCACAAGTATTGAAGAAACTCATTATAAAGGAGATGTGTATGATTTGAGCATCTTAGATAATAATAACTATGTTGTAGCGGATCTTGGTGTAGTGCATAACAGTGGTAAAAGAAAAGGTAGTTTTGCAGCCTATCTTCAACCATGGCATCCAGATGTATTGGATTTCTTAGCATTAAGATTAAATAGTCCTCCAGAGGAATTACGTGCGCGAGATCTTTTCTTAGCGATGTGGATCCCAGATATTTTTATGAGAAGAGTGGAAGAAGACAGAGAGTGGAGTCTTATTTGTCCATCGGTTGAACCAAGACTTTTAGACACATATGGAGAAGAGTTTGATAAGATATATGAAGAGGCTGAAATGAATAAAAAATGGACAAAACAAATAAAGGCTAGAGATGTGTGGGCGGCAATATTAGATTCTCAAATAGAGTCAGGTTTACCATACATTTTATACAAAGATCATATAAATAGAAAAAGTAATCAAAAAAATATCGGGATCATTAACTCATCAAATCTGTGTGTTAGTGGAGACACAAAAATATTAACAAAAGAAGGACATGTTCCGATACAAACTCTTATTAATAAAGAAGTCGAGGTGTGGAATGGCTTTGAGTGGAGTAAAACAACACCTCTTAAAACAGGTGAAAATATTCTTCTTGAAATAGAATTATCTAATGGTGTAAAAGTAAAAACAACCGAATATCATAAATTTCCAATTGTAACGCATTATCAGCATGCAACATTAGAAAAAGTAAAATATAATATGGTTGATGCTAAAGATCTTAAAGTTGGACAAAAAATATTAAAATATATATTACCAATTATAGAAGGGGATGAAAAATATGATATGAAATATCCTTATACATGCGGCGTATTTACTGGAGATGGAACTTATGAAGGAAATAAAAAAGATATTCCTAGAGTTTGTCTTTATGGGGATAAAGTTAATCTTATTCAATATTTAGATATTATTAGAGAAAGAAATTTTAATGAAAAAGAAAATAGACAAGATGTTATGTTACCTTTAGATATTTCTCCAAAATATACGGTTCCACATGATTTAGCAACTATAGATTGTAAATTAAAATGGCTTGCTGGTCTAATTGATACAGATGGCTGTCTTTGTAAAAATGGAACTAATCAACATTTACAAATTGGAAGTGTTCACAAAGAATTTTTATTAAATATAAAAAATATGCTTCAAACAGTGGGTGTTGATTCTAAAATTAATTTTTGTTTAAGATCTAAATTAAAAAAAATGCCAGACGGAAGAGGCGGTCAAAAAGAATATTTTTGTAAAGATTTGTATAGACTTATTATTCCTTCAAGTGAACTAAAACAATTAATAGACCTTAATTTAATAACTCATAGAATTGATATTACAAATTTTAATTGTCCTGATAGAAATGCAAAACATTTTATTAAAATTAAAAGTATTACAAAATTAGACGGAATCCATGAAACGTTTTGTTTTAATGAACCTTTAAGACATTTAGGAATGTTTAATGGTGTTTTACTAGGAAATTGCACCGAGATAATGGAATATACTTCTCCCGACTCTGTTGCGGTATGTAATTTGTCTTCTATTGCTTTACCAAAATTTGTTACAGGGTTGTCGGGTCCCTGTATTCCCGTAGATAATGAAACAGTAGGAACATTCGACCATACCGAACTCGGAAGAATTGTTAAAATGATTGTAAGAAATCTTAATCACGTTGTGGATGTTAACTTTTATCCTATTCCAGAATCCAAAAAGAACAATCTCGACTATCGTCCAATTGGAATCGGGGTTCAAGGTCTTGCGGACGTGTTTGCAATGCTTAAACTAAGCTGGGAATCTAAAGAGGCATTGATTCTTAATCAACAAATTTTTGAGACAATTTACTATCACTCTTTAGAAGCTTCTCATGAAATAGCAATGGAAGAAGGTCCTTATTCAGCTTTTGAAGGAAGTCCTATCTCCCAAGGAATCCTTCAATTTCATATGTGGAATAAACAACCAAGCAACCTTTATAATTGGGAAAGTTTGATTGAAAAGTGCAAGAAAGGTGTTAGAAATAGTTTATTAATAGCACCAATGCCAACAGCCTCAACCGCTCAAATTTTAGGAAATAACGAGGCTTGCGAGGCATATACTTCAAATGTATATTCAAGATCAACTCTAGCAGGAGATTTTGTTGTGATCAATAAACACTTATACAAAGATTTGAAAGAAATTGGATTATGGACTCCGCAAATGGTAAATAAGATTATAGAGAACAATGGATCCGTTCAAAACATAGAAGAGATCTCTCAAGAATTAAAAAATATCTACAAGACGGTTTGGGAAATCAATCAAAAGACAATTATTGATATGGCGGCAGATAGAGGAGCATTCATCGACCAGTCTCAATCTTTAAATATCTTTTTTGAAAAACCTGTCTACTCAAAGTTGACAAGTATGCATTTTTATGGATGGAAGAAGGGTCTTAAGACGGGATCTTACTATATAAGAAGTAAACCGGCAAGAGATGCGGTTAAGTTTACAATCTTGAGTGCGCCTGAAGAAAAAAAGGGTAAGGAGTATACTAAGAATGGTAAGAAGTATGTGTGCTACGACGATGTGTGCACAAGTTGCAGTAGTTAAAAGATTAATTGATTTAAAATAATTAATTCTATATAGAATTAATTATTTTATTATTATAATTATAAAAATGGTAGATGAAACAATTCTTTTTGATCACTTATCAACTCAATTACAAAACTTTGCTAAAGTAATTGTTATAGGTGACATAAAACAAAGAGATTATTATCTTAATGTTCTTCCATTACTTATTCAATCAGAGTTTTATTTTTATGCGGATTATTTGATGGGAGGAAAACTCCCTTTCAAACAAAATTCGGATGAAACTGTTTATCTTCTTGATAACTATTCAATCGGAAATCAATCGGATCCTATAAGTATAGACTTTGTAAAATCTAATGTGGAAACAATTAATTTTCAAGAGTCCGATAGATCTAGAGAAATAGAGTTATTTATTATCAATGATGATGCTACTGTCGTTCGTAAAACTGTCTATTTAGATAACATACCTCTTAAGTCAAACGAACTTACAACAGTCAGAGGAAAAGTTATTATTGATATAGAAGACACAAATGTAATTTCTAATGAATTGATTGTAGAGGAGATTTATAAACAAGTAACCACGGAACTTTCTTTACAAATAAGAAAATTGCTTAACTTTAAAGATAGAGATGCGAAGAAGTTAATTACTTACTTTGCATTTTTTGTTTTGGATACAATAGATCCTCGACAAAAAATAGACGAATCATCTTTGAAAAAGTTGGATAAAGAAAAGTTAAATCGTTATTTAGGTTTTCAAAATTTAGATAAGTATACAAATCAGTTATTTCAACTTTTTACTTCTGCTATAGTAAAAGGTATTGATCTTTATAATTCAAGAGTTAAAAAAGTTGATGATTCAAGTGTTCTTGAGAAGTTAACTAGTAGAGATTTTTCAATTGACAGTAAAGGAAATGTATTTTTAAGTATCCAAAAAGAAAAGTATTTGATTAGAAATGGTGATGAGTATCCTATGATAGTAAATGAGTATATTGTAGCAAGTTGTATTCGTTATCACTACATGGATTTAGGATCGATTGGTTTGGCAACTATGTATAAGTCAATGGGGTATATTCCAGAAGATGATGTGTTAGAATCTTTTTCATCTGTATTGAATAGATACTTTAATAATTATTGTTCTGCTTTTACGGATGTAGATGTGGATTCAAAGGGAAATTTTTTCAAGTTAGAAAAGGTGGAACAATCTATAATGGTTGTAAATCCTCCGTTTGAGATTTCAATTATGTCTGATGCGTTTAAGAAGTGTAGAGAGTTGTATAAGAATAATCCAAACTTGACATGTCACTTTATAATTCCTGATTGGAAAGATTGGCCGGAGTTAGACCAATTAGAAAAGGATAGTTTTAAGGTGATGAGATTTGGAAAGGATGATAAGACATTTATAGATTATGAAGCTCGAAAGGAGATACATCCATGTCCTGTTGTGTATTGTTATTTTGGAAAGGAACGAATTATAGATAGTAATGGTAAGATAGAGAGAAAAGAATATATGGAAGAAAAAGAAGAGATTGAGGAAAAGGAGTTGGATCTATTTGAAATGTTACGATTTGAAAAATTATTATATAAATTTTAATTTTTTTTATCTTTATAATGTAAAATGTTTGTAGAAGCGATTAGAAACAGAATAAGAGATTATAATAATCTTACTCAGATGTATGCGGAGAGACAAGATTTATGTCAAGAAGAGATGAATAGTGCAATTAGAAGTGTTGTAATCTCAATCACAGTTTTAATGATTGTATATTTAATTCTTTTTATACTAGCTATATATTATTCATTTAAGATTGCAACAAAGAATAATTGGCCAATTTATGTTCCAATATTAATGATATTAGCGATGTTAATACCTATGTATGGAGGAATATTTACAATATTTATTGTTGCATATGGTATGACAGTTAGTAGTATCTGTGATGTTCCATCTGATATGAAACGTGCATTAAAGTAATTTAAAGGCATTAATTGATTTAATTAATTGATTTTTACAATTAATTAAATTTAAAAATAAGATGAGTCAAAAAATCAAATTCAATAAATTGAATAGATCTAAACAAAAAGATGATGAAAAAGAAGAGAAGAGACCAAATAAGCGTCTTTCTCCTGTATTGAAAGGGATTTCTCTAGAAAATAAAAGTTCTAGTGTTAAAAGAAAGCAATCATCTATTTCTAATAATATTAATAAAACTAAATTGGCAGAACAAGTCAATGAAGATTCTATAGCATTTAAAGATGGGGTTTTTTATTCAACTCAAATTAAAGAAAATTCCATAAATAATGTTGAAGAATCTGAAAGTGATGATGAAGATGAATATGATCTATATAAGGATATTGAGTTGGTTAAGTTTAATTTTATGAGCGAGGAAGATGTGACTCAATTTTCTGTAGTAGAGATTACAGATACAAGATTGTCTGGACCTTTGCCAAATAGTCTTTATGACTTACGTATGGGACCTATAGATAATAAGGAGACGTGTGAAACATGTGAAAATAATTGTAAAGAATGTCCAGGACATTTTGGATTTATTAAATTAAATGCAAAGATTCCTCATCCTTTGAGAAGTAAAACTATATTAGAGTATTTAACTCTTTTTTGTAATAAGTGTCATAGACTTATGATGACAAAAGAAAAACTTTATCTTCTTGGATTTAATAAGTATAGAGAGGAAGCAAAGTATAAGGCTATTTATAATTTTGTGTATAATAATGTAAAGGTTTGTCCTCATTGTGAAACGGTTACTCCATCTTATAGTTGTATAGATGATAAATATATGATGGAGATGAGAGAGAGTAAGATTCCATTGCGTTATGATGATATATATGAAATATTTAGTAATATTCGTCCTGAAGATGTTAGTTTACTTGGATTTGAAGATGAGAAAGTTCATCCTATTAGAATGATAATAAGTAATTTATTGGTAGTTCCTCCTTGTGTTAGACCTTTTGTAAAATCCGATGATGGAGAGTTGATGCATGATGATTTAACGTATAAATATATTGATATCATTAAAACAAATAAAAAGATAGAGTTAGAAACAAAAGAGAAGACAAAATTTGATGAGATAGATAAGTTGATGTTTCATATCCGAACTTTAATGGATAATAATAAAGGAAAGGCTCGAGACACTCAAGGAAAACGTCCATTAAAATGTATTAAAAAGCGTTTATCTGGTAAGCAAGGAAGAATTAGACAAAATATTCAAGGTAAGAGATCTGATTTTTGTGCGAGAACTGTTATTGGACCTGAAGTTTATAGTAAGGTAGAAGAGTTGGTTGTTCCTCAAGAGGTGGCTAGAACTCTTACATATCCAATTACTGTGAATAAATTAAATAAAGATAAATGTAAAAAATTGCTTGATGATGGAAAGGTAAATTTTATAATTAGAAAGGATGTGATTAAGAGTGCGAAGGTTGTGTTGTGGACTCAAGGATTTCGTTTAGATGTTGGGGATGTTATTTATAGAAAGAATAGTAAAAGTGATGTATCTGTTAAAGTGGAGATAGCAAGTGTAGATCATGAGGGAAATGCATATTCATCTATAAATAAAAAGATTCAATTAGAGTCGACTGATCAAGTTTATAGAAATAATAAGTTGATTCCTAACGCCTTCTTGCATCAACCAAAACGTAAGCGTTTTGAGTTAATGATAGGTGATATAATTGAAAGACAGTTACAAGATGGTGATCTTGTTGTATTTAATAGACAGCCTACTTTATGGAAGGGAAGTATGCGAGCAAAGAAAGTTAAGATTCTTCCAGGAAAAACATTTAGATTTAGTTTAGCTTCAACAGCCGCATTTAATGCGGACTTTGACGGCGATGAGATTGACGGTTTACTAGAACGAAAGTAAACTGTGATGTAGTCTCTAACAGCAAGCTGCTAGATAAGCTATGAGATGTGCTTATTTAGATAAACAGTGTAAACTCTCATTCCTTGTTTAAATTAATAGGATATATAACTTGCTAGTCAACTTAAAAGAGATAAGTCTTTTAAGTTTGGCAAGATCACTCAATTGCGGGGAACTCCTTAGAGCTCTAAATACCAAGCTTGATCCGAAAGGTGAAAGTGGCCGGGGTAATGACCTAGGGTAATCACTCTATTCCGAACAATCGGAGATTGTGAGAGGTAAAAACTTTAGAGATTGGACAATCCGCAGGGAATCGTTAAAAGAAATTAACATATTAATTTCTCATACGAAGCCTTCAACGACTTAATGGTGATCGGTTTGTCAAGGAACAATCCTTGACTTGCTTAAGGTATAGTCTAGTCCTTATGGAAACATAAGGTAGTAACGGAATTTATGGCTTGCGCATTCCGAGGTATCTAGAGCCGAATGTGCAACAATTTTAAATACAGTAAATAATTTTATGAGCTCTCAAGATTCTAAACCTCTTCTTAGTTTGAAGCAAGATTCAATGACAGGCGGTTATAAATTAACTTTAGGAAGAGTTAAAATACCAAAACCTATCTTTTTTGATTGTATCACATCTCAATATCTTAATCTTAAAAACTCTCTCGACAAATTAGATCATATCATTAAAATTTATAAACATTTAGGACTCTATGATATTGAAAAAGAAAAATTACAAAGACTAAATGATCCTTTAAGAAATAAAATAAAAATTCTTGAAGAAGAGAGACAAGCAATTAAAGATATTTTTTCTACATTGTCAAAAGAAGAAAAAGTAATTAAAAAAGAACAACATTCTAATCTCAAAATAAAAATAGAAGAATTACAAAAAGAATTGCTTGAAAAAGAATCTAATATAGACGAACTTACATATGATGAAATTATATTTAATGGTCATTCTCTTTTTAGTATTCTTCTTCCAAACGACTTTGAATATGAATGTATAAATAATTTATCTCCAGATAAAAAAAATGTTGTAGTAATAAGAGGAGTATTGATCTCAGGAACTCTTAATAAAGTAGCAATCGGTAGTTCAAGCGGTTCTCTTATCCATCATATTGCAAAAGATTACGATTATCAAACCGCATGTGACTTTGTTACAAATTATCAAATCCTAATTTGTGATTGGTTAATTCATCATGGTTTCACTATTAGTTTAAGCGATTGTATTACAAGAAACACTGATGTCATTGAAGAAGAAATGAATAAAGGTTTTTTGAAAACTGTTAGTCAACTTAAAGATGAAAAAGATGAACGTATATTAGAAGCTAAGCTTATTAATATTTTAAATAAGACAACAGAAGTTGGACAAAAACTTTCTAAAAAAGCTCTTGATGATGATAATAATATTGTGGCTGTAGTTACTTCGGGTGCAAAAGGTAATGAGTTTAATATTACTCAAATCACAGGAGCTGTAGGACAGCAAAACATTAGCGGCGAAAGAGTTCCTAAGACATATGGAGGAAGAACTCTTCCTCATTACAAAAAGTATAGTCAGCTTCTTAATTTCACAGAAAGAATCCCAGAAGAATTATTAAAAGATGAGAGTGTAGACTTAATTCCTTATCTTAGAAAAATGTTTGAAGCTAGAGGATTTGTAAGCAACTCATATTATCAAGGACTCAATCCTCAAGAATTTTTCTTTCATTGCGCTGGTGGAAGAGAAGGTTTAATTGACACGGCTGTGAAATCCGTCAGTTGGGAAACAGAAATTTTGATTATAGAAAATCATTTTCCTAGAGTTGTTATGATTGGAGAATGGATTGATGAATTATTAAAAAATACTGACATCTCAAAAATACAAAGAAAACAAGAAGCTAATTTTGAATTATTAAAATTAGAACATCCTGTAACAATAGCATCTTGTGATAATGAAGGAAACATGTGTTGGTCAGAATTAACTCATGTTACTAGACATGATCCAGGAGAAGAATTATTTGAAGTCACTACCTCTAGTTATAGAAAAGTCATTGTAACTGCGGCTGAATCATTACTTGTCTATGATGAAAAAGAAGATTCAATTGTTCCAAGATTTACAAAAGATGTAAAAATTGGAGACAAACTACCTATTACAATGAATTGCCCTGCACCTGAAGAAGAATATAAATATATAGATATGGTAAAATACTTTCCAAAGACCGAGTATGTCTATGGGACAGAATTTCATAAAGCTGTAAATTTAATGAATGAAGTTATGAATTCAGAACTTACTGAAGGCGCAAAGAACTTTTTGAAAAGTAAAGGTGTTGATGTAGCAAGTGCTAAGAGACAAAAAACACCAGCAGGATGGTGGAATAAGGTAAATGGAAAAGACTTTGTGTTACCGTATCCATCAAAAGCAAGATTACAACGTGTTATGATAAGATCAAAAGTTGAAAATATTAAAGAAGGATATATATATCCATATGATGCAAATAGAGAAGATAGATGGATACCAGAAAAGTTTCCATTATCCTATGAAAATGGTGTTTTTATTGGACTTTTTATCGCAGATGGAAATATAGATATATGCGGAAAAAAAATGATTAATCTAACAAAAGAAGAACCATCCGTTTTAGACTTTATAAAAAAATGGTTTGATTCTTTTAATATAAAATGGCAAGTTTTTGAGTGTAAAAAAGAAAGAGGTATTTCTACTCAAATCCAAGGAAGATCAGTAATTATGACTTTACTATTAGAACATCTTGTTGGACATCTTGCGCATAACAAACATATTCCGGATATTGCATATGTTGCGCCAAAAGAATTTATAAGAGGACTAATATCTGGATATTTTTCTGGAGATGGAAGCGTTTCTGAATCAGGAGTGAGCTGTTCTTCGGTTTCTAAAAAGTTAATTGATGGTCTTGGACAATTGTTATCAAGATTTGGAATCTTTGGAAGAGTATCAAAGAGAGAAACTATTACAAATAATTTAGGAACAGAAGATATCAAACCTATATATGAAATATCAATAAGAGGTCAATGGGCAAAACGATTTAAAGAAGAGTTTATATTAATAAATAAACCAAAGAATGATAAACTACAAGAGATGAAACCAGCGATTAAACATCGTAACTATGATTTCAAGAATGATGTTGTGTTAGATCCCATAGTCTCTATTGTGCCTATAAACCCTAAGAAACACCCTAAGATGTATGATGTCACCGTTCCTAAAACTTTAAATTTTAGCCTTCAAAATAGCCTTAATTTGTTTGACACGTCCTCCACAGGTTATATTCAAAGGCGAATGGTTAAAATGGTAGAAGACTTAAAATTTGGTTATTCTAATGTTGTTACAAACGCAAATGAAACAGTTATACAATTTATGTATGGAGAAGATAATTGCGATGGATCAAAGTTAATTAAAACTTCAGAAGGTCTTTCCTTTATTGATATCAAACATACAGTTGAAAAATTAAATAATGATATCGAATATTCCCAAGTTTAATAAGAATAAAAAAGAATAAAATGAATTGAATTTTCAATTCATTTTAATTGATTTTTTTAATTAATTACTTTTATTAATTAAAAATGGAACCTAGAACACCTATGAAAAGAAGAAGTATCGCATCGGATGAATATAACTTTTATTCTAGACCTCGTTTTGATGATACTACTTATTATGAAAAAACAGAGATTTGCGGTCCGGCAGTGATTGAAACCCAAAGCAATGCAGGTAATGAGCCATATTCATGTGATGTTGTATTTAGTTTTGATACAACAGGAAGTATGAGAAGTGTTATTGATAATGTTAGACAAAACTTAAAAACAACAATTGAAAAACTTTTTGAAGAAGTTCCTGGAATCAGAATTGGTCTTATTGCTCACGGAGACTATTGTGACTATCCTAGAATGATGTGGAAAATCAATCCAACAAAAGATGTTGAAGCTCTTAAACAATTTATTATTGATAATAAAAATTCCTCTGGTGGCGATGCTCCCGAATGTTATGAATATGTTTTACATGTAGCTAATAAGTTAGATTGGAAAGCTGATGTAAAAGTATTAGTTGTTATTGGCGATGAAACTCCTCATGACAAAGGATATTGTATGCCAAGAAAAATTCCTGGATTTACAGATTCTCTTCATATAGATTGGAAAGAAGAGGCTCATAAGCTTAAAGAGAAAAACATTACTGTGTTTAGTTGTCATGCAATGCCAGATAATAATAAGCATGCAATTTATTTTTATAATACGATTTCAACAATTACAAAAGGGGTATATTTAAAATTAGATGAGTTTGGAGACTTTCAACATTATATGGTAACTATATGTTTAAAGGCATCAGATGATGCGGAAGCTCTTGACTTGATTAAAAAGCGTCAAGAAGAATTAGAAAAGATGTTGGCAGATATGAGTTTAGAAACTAATGAAAGAGAAAGTTTAAGAATGGAGATGGAAACTACAAGTGCTGCTATTGAAGGTGCAGAAAGAGGTGAACATTTAACATCTCCGGCATTTTTAACCGCGACAAAAAGTGTTAGAAAAGCTTATAAGACTCCAAATAAGACAAATATGTATATAAAGTCTGTTAGAGAGTCTATAAGAAATGTAAGCACTCAGAATACATTTTCAACTTTTTATGATCCTGATGATGAGGAAAATGAAGAGATGAAGACAGAGTAATAAAGATTAAAAATAATTGTTTTTTAGAAAACAATTATTTTTATAAAAGTATGTAATAAAATATCAATGAACTTTTTTTCAAATGAAAAAAATAACATGTTAAGAGTTTTAAAAGAAGCTGTTTTTATTGGTCTAACTGTTGTTATGATGGGTTATGTTGCAAGTATGATAGTAAAACCATATTTTAATATAGACTTGCCTGAGATATGTAAGACATGGAATAAGAAGCATGTGATGGAGTGGACATTATTTATGACAGGATTTTTATTACACATAATATTTGAAATGATGGGTATTAATAAATCTTATGCAAGTTACAGAAATATACTCCCTTAAAATTCATTAATTATGATTTAAAGATAAGAAAATATTGAATATATCTTTAAATCATTAATTGATTTAATTATGAATTCTAAACAAAATCTAAACAATTGTATAGAAGTGATGGACGTAAAGAAAACGAATTTTGCTAGATCACATCCGATCAAACGCAAGCTCAAAACCGAGTTGCAAACAACTACTTCGCAATCGCATCCAGTAAAAACTAAGGATCGAAAGAAACAATCAACTGAAGATTCTGAATGGTTAATACCTAGTGCGGAAAATGATGATATAAAAGTAGATATAGATATAGAACTTATGTTTGAATTAACAGCTAAGAAAACAGAAGAAGAAAAAAAGACAAAAAAAAATAAAAAGAAAACAGATGATGTATTTTCTAATAAAGATTGTAAACATCTTGAAACTATCAATGAAAATGGAGTTGAAGTTTGTATTGAATGTTCAACTATTTTATATGATAAAATAGCTCATAAAGCAGAATGGAGATATTATGGAGATAATGATAATCAACATTCTTATGATCCTTCAAGATGTCAATACATAAAAAGACCAGATAAAGGAATTAAAGCAGATTTAGTAAAACTTGGATTTACAAATCAAATCATTGAATTAGCTGATGAACTATATACAAGAGTTACTGATGGAGAAATTAAAAGAAGTGATCTCAGAAAAGGAATCATGTTTGCTTGTGTCTTTCAAGCTTACAAAAACATAGGACAACCAAAAATTCCAGAAGATTTACAAGCTATTTTTAAAATTTCAAGAAGAAAACTTTCTAAAGGATTAACATACTTTAAAACAAGAATTCCAAAATCAGAAGATATAGTTACTCAATATATTACTGCCGAACATTTTATTCCTTCTCTTGCTCAAGTCTTTGATCTTAAAGATGAACATGTTAAAAATATTTTAAAATTATATAAAACATTAGAATCTAAATCAAGTTCTATTTGCACATCTACTCCTCAATCAGTAGCAGCAGGTATTTTGTATTACTATTTATACAAAAAGATTAATTTTCCAATTACTGCTTCAAAGTTTGGAAAAGAAGTTAAACTTTCAGAGATTACAATATCTAAAATATCAAATGATATTGATGATATTCTTTCTCGTTAAATCATTAACAAAAGTAAAATTTTAATAACTTAAGTTATTAAAATTTAATTCATTAGTATTAATTTGTAAGTAAAATAAAAAGAGGTAAAAATGATGATATATAACACCACATTCTTCCAACATTCTTTATTATATTATATTTTTGAATACTAAATATAAAACTTGCTATCGTAAATCCAATTAATATCTTTTTTAATCTAGTATCCTCTATTACTTTATTCAATAATGCCACAGTCAATAATAAATACACAAAATAAACTAGCTTTCCATTTTCTAAATAATTCCATGACCATGTCAACACCTCTTTTGTCGGACACTCTTCACACTTTGTTATATCCGTTGTCCTAGTTTCCTCAAAAGCCTTCTTTGTATACGGTATCATTAAAATAGCATATAATATTATTAACGCAAAATTTCCTTTCACTGTTATATCAAATCCTTTATAATAAAGTCCTAATAACAATAAAATAATAGGTTGTAAGTGATTACTTATTATAGCTAGTTTCGTTACAAACCGATTACAATCTAAATTTTTTTCTTCACTAGATGGATATTTCCAAAAATAATAGTCATATAATTGCATAAATGTTATAAACATTAAAAATAAACTAGTTATTTTATAATCAACCTCTTTACCACCTCTCGGTATACCCACACCAGTAAATAAAATAATAGATGATATAATACCTATAATAAATGCATTTTGCGAATCCTCAATCGAATAACACATTTATTATAAAAAAAGATAAAAATTAAAACATTAATATTGTTCCTATTTTTGATTTCTTCTCCTCCTCCTCAGTTAACTTTATATTTTGAGTCAACTTCTTAATCTTTTCATACGATAAAAATGGCAATAATAAAATCGCCTCATAATCATTTATCTTACCATCCAAATCTATCTCAAACTCCTCCAAAAAATCCGCATCTAATTGGATCTTTTTTGGAAGTTCCTCTCTTAACGTTTCAGGCAATAAGTGAAAACTTGATGGAGGCATAATTCCCACCAAACTTTCATACATTGTTAATGGACGACGCGGCTGAAACTTCACACTATAAAAATCAAATCCCTCCGCAACTCTTGTCAAATCACTAAAAAATGGAGCATAATGATATGGATAATACCATCCAAAATCCGGTATACTTTTAAAGTAATATTTAAGAACAAATATCATCCCTAATAAATACTCTTCGCAAATCTTATCAATCTCTCTTCTTAGTTGCGCATCCGAAAGTTTTTCGAATCCAAACTTTGTTCTGTAAAAATCCTCTTTATATGACTCAAATTTAACATTCAATCCCCTTTCATCTCTTATAAGATGTCTATTCATGACTTTATCAGTATATTTTGCATACCCTTTATCCGCTTTATCTAATAACATTTTTACTTCTAAAGAAGCTAGATTCTTTAATAATAATACCATTGCTTCTTTGTTTATGTAAAACTTCTTTGCGACATCTTTTACTAAATACCCTTGTTCTGTCCATGTGTCGCAATACACTTTAAAAAGAATCTCAATACCCTTATTTGAGATCTCTAGACTATTTACATTTGGTAAAAAATCATTTCCTATAAAAAAACAAAAGAAGACAAAGTCTCTAATAATCAAGTCATTATTAAAATCAAAATTCATCGACACACAATTAAGATCATCTATAAGATTCTTTTTTAATTGATTTGTATCAACGAATAAATAGTCTCCATCAACATGTTGAAATACATTCTCTCTTAAAATTGTAATCTTTGGCTCTTTAACCACTGTATTCAAACAGTGGCCAGTCAAAAGAGATAAACTTAACATGATCAAATCTGCATCTGGACTCATAATACAAATACTTCCATAAGAATTTTGATCAAGATATCTAACTAATTTATGTTCTCCTTCTGATGGAACAAACATATTATTGTAAATAATTCTAAGTCTTGACCATTCAAAACGTTTCTTCTTCTTAATAAAATGATAGATATGATTACAAAGTCTTGCCATAAACTCTGTTCCTGTAGTGATACAATTTGGATCAAATCCTCCTAGAGGTTTCACAGTATCTCCCTCTTCTTTTTCTTTAGAATTCATAGCCGATCTGAAACGTCTTTGCCTTTGTTGGCTTTGTTTAGCTATTCCCGGAACCCCATCTATCGCTAAATATATACATTTTGACGGATTTGCAACCCTAACAAGTTCATCAATTTTATTACAAATTGTATTAAAAGCAATTGTTTCAAGTTCCTCATAACTCATTGCTTTCTTTTTTTGAGAAAGGAATAATGATTTTTTCTCTGCTCCACTTCCATATTCAAACACTTTTTGTGCACAGGGATGAAAAATGGCATTGAGATCAAGTAATACAATTTCACAAGAAGGAGTATATTCGTTTTCTATTTTATCATTCTTTTCAATCTTATGCGTAGACTTGTTTTTATGATAAGGATTTTTATATCCTTTAATAATGTTATTATATCTTCTAGATAAATAACTAAATAAACGCAAGATACCCATATTAAATTACTTTATTAACAAGTTATATCTTTAAATCAATTAAATAATACTCTTTTAAGATGACTTCTAAAAAGAGCGAGTGTTTTTCTTTAGAAATAATTGTTATAAAAACTTCTTGATAAATATCGCATTCTTCGCCTAATCTATCTTTTATATCAAGAGGAAGATGATTCGACATAAATTCTTTAGATACTTTTAAATTATCATACCACTTTCTCCATCTTTTTGAAAATTTGATCATTCCATTTTGTGAATAGGACAAAATTAAGTTTGGTTCGTTTGCAAGTATGATATTCATCGCACTTTGGAATGGTGTAATATCTTGTTCATTAATCTCTATTTCATCGTATTGATGTCTTATATAGAGATGTCTAAATAGTTCTGAAAAATAACACATACTTTATATAATAGTATATTAGAAAATATTTATAATGAATAATTCATTATAAATATTACGATTAAACTTTTAATTCAACAAAGGTGACTTTGACAATAAATAATAAATTATGAGAAATATACAAATACTTGAAACTATGCACATTAACCTTAGAAGTAAACTGTCTTTGTCTTCTTTACATGAGTTGCAAATGATTTTATAACTGTTTTTATGAATTTTGTCATTTATATAAACGCTAAATGACCCTCCTTTTTTCTCGACGTAGTTATTACATTCACAGCATTTAATCTTTAAATTTTTTTCTAAATAGGAACTTTCTAAAATATGTAACATCTCATCTTGAGAGAAAGATTCGTCTAATAGGTTTTCTTCTGTATTCATTTTTAATTTTAATTAAAAAACAGTTATAAAATCAATTAATTCTTGTTGTTTTTTGTTTTAAATACTTGTCATAATCTCTTTTATATATTTTATTTTCATTAATTAATTCTTCTCTTAAAGTTTTATTATGCCCTTGTTTCATATCTTTCCATATCATTCCTATATTTATTATTTTATTATTTAAAATAAGTGTTTCTTTTCTTAATGGAACTTTATTATTATTATTTACATATGTTAATAAAGCTAACTTTTTTTCTTCATTAGTGGAAGGTTCCTTTTTGTTTTCTTTTTCTTTTAAATATCTTTCATAATCATTTTTATAAAAAATACTTTCATCACATAACT
>Ga0214923_10004335_pt1 | contig 17205 bp, 18 predicted proteins | sample LL1510_MetaG_FD_177993 | JGI IMG/M metagenome (GOLD analysis project Ga0214923, IMG submission 177993) | Freshwater microbial communities from Lake Lanier, Atlanta, Georgia, United States - LL-1510 | ecosystem: Environmental > Aquatic > Freshwater > Lake | place: USA: Georgia | collected... | reverse complement strand
CTGGTGACGAACGCTTTGGTGGCGGCGTACACCGCGAGCCCTGGCCCCGGCTGAAACGAGGCGATGCTTGAGACGTTCAGCAAATAGCCACGACCGCGAGGTTGCATCTGGCGCACTGCTTCGTGAGCGATGCGCATGAGTGCGTTGATGTTGAGCGACACCTCATTCGAGAGTCGTTGTGGGTCGGCGTCAGCAAAATTGCCTGACGTGCCAAAGCCCGCGTTGTTGACCACGAGGTCAATCGGCGTGCGAGTCTGATCTCGTAGACGCGCGAGCACGGTGGCAACACCCGCCTCGGTGGTGAGGTCGGCCGACACCACCTCGCAGTTCGTGTATTGCGCAGCGATGGCATCGAGGCGATCTTTGCGACGTGCGACGAGCACCATGCCGACGCCGGCTTTGCCGAGTTTGTGGGCGATTGCCTCACCGATGCCGCTCGAGGCACCGGTTACGAGCGCGTGGGTGAATGGTGCCTTGGCCGCGCTCACTTGTCGCCGAGGCCACCGGCAGCCGACAGCCGTGCGTGGGCTCGACGCAGGTCGGCCTCAACGGTGGCGTCGTGTTCACCGCGTATTGACGCTTCGGCGCGTTCTTTGGCGGCGCGTGCTCGAGCCACGTCGATATCTTCGGCGAGTTCGGCATTGTCAGAGAGAATCGTTACGTGCCCGCCTGAAGCCTCGACGTATCCGCCGTGCACCGCCACGCTCTGCACCTTGCCGTCTTGCAGCATGATGCGCGTGTGGTTTTCGGTGAGCACGCCGAGAAACGACGTGTGGCCAGGCAGAAATGCGATCTCGCCACCACTCTCGGTGCGGGTGATCACTTGTGTCGCATCACCAGAAAACAGCACGCGTTCTGGTGAGACCACCTCGACCTTCATCGTTTCCCCGCTTGCCATCGGCCTGCCCTGATCGTCAGCCTACGACGCCGACTCTTGCAACGCCTTGGCCTTCGCCTGCACCTGCTCGATGTTGCCGACGTTCAAGAACGCTTGCTCGGGCACATCGTCGAGCTCGCCCTTGACGATGGCTTCGAAGCTCTCGACGGTCTCGGCGGTGGGCACGTATTCGCCCTTCACGCCGGTGAAGACCTCTGCCACATAGAACGGCTGCGACAAGAAGCGCTGCACCTTGCGGGCACGCGACACGGTCTGGCGGTCTTCTTCTGACAGTTCGTCGAGACCAAGAATTGCGATGATGTCTTGCAGTTCCTTGTAGCGCTGCAGAATTTCCTGCACACGACGGGCCACGTTGTAGTGCCGCTCGCCCACCACTTCGGGCGACAAGATCGTCGACGTCGACGCCAACGGGTCAACCGCCGGATAGATGCCGAGCGACGCAATCTGACGCGACAGTTCGGTGGTCGCATCCAAGAAGGTGAAGGTGGTGAACGGTGCCGGGTCGGTGTAGTCGTCGGCAGGCACGTAGACCGCCTGCAGCGACGTGATTGAACGACCGCGCGTCGAGGTGATGCGCTCTTGCAACTGGCCCATCTCGTCGGCGAGCGTCGGCTGGTAACCCACCGCCGACGGCATGCGACCGAGCAACGTCGACACTTCAGAACCCGCCTGCACGAAGCGGAAGATGTTGTCGACGAAGAGCAACACGTCTTGGTTCTTCACGTCGCGGAAGTACTCGGCCATGGTGAGTGCCGAGAGCGCGACGCGCAGGCGCACGCCCGGCGGCTCGTCCATCTGACCAAAGACCAGCGCAGCTTTTTCAAACACGCCCGACTCGGCCATTTCGATGCGCAGGTCGGTGCCCTCACGGGTGCGCTCACCGACGCCGGCGAACACCGACACACCGCCGTGCTTTGACGCCACTCGGTTGATCATCTCGGTGATGAGCACGGTCTTGCCGACGCCGGCACCACCGAAGAGACCAATCTTGCCGCCGGCGAGATACGGCGTGAGCAGGTCGATCACCTTGATGCCGGTTTCGAACATGCGCTTGGTTGGCTCAAGGGTGTCGAATGCCGGGGCGGGTCGGTGAATGTCCCAGCGCTCAACATCCTTGAATTCGGCGTTGTCGCCATCGAGCACTTCGCCCCATACGTTCCACACGTGACCGAGGGTCTTTTCACCCACGGGCACGCTGATGCCGCGGCCGGTGTCGCGCACGGCAGTGCCACGACGCAGACCGTCGGTCGGCTTCAAGCACACGGCGCGCACACGGCTGTGGCCAAGCTGCTGGGCAACTTCGGCCAAGATCGTGGTCGGCTTGCCGTCGACTTCGATCGTGAATTCAAGTGCGCGATTGAGCTCGGGCAGGCTGCCGCGCGGGAATTCGACGTCGATCACCGGGCCGGCAATCGCCACCACGCGACCTTCGCCTGCCTTGGTGTTGCTCATCGTTGCTGTCATGGTTGCTCCTTTGGTGCGATTCGTTATGCGCTGACCATGTCGTCAGCGGGTTTGAGGGCTTCGGCACCACCGACGATCTCCATGATCTCGGTGGTGATGGAATCTTGGCGCGCACGGTTCATCGTGCGCGACAGGCTCTTGATCAGTTCTTCGGCGTTGTCGGTGGCCGACTTCATCGCCCGCTGGCGGAATGCATGCTCGCTTGCCGCCGCGTTCAACAACGCCGCGTAGATGCGGGCTTCTACGTAGCGCGGCAACAGCGAACCGAGAATGTCTTCGGCGCTCGGCTCGAATTCATACGCACTGGTGCCGGTTTCTGGCTTGCCGTCGCCACCTTCGACAACCGCACGCTCGAGTGGAATCAACGGTCGTCGCACCACTTCTTGTGTGCCAGCCGAGACGAAACGGGTGTAGACGAGTTCAACACGATCGACTTCGCCACTAAGAAACATCTCGGTCACGTATTGACCGATTGCTTTTGCATTCTCATACTTTGGCGCATCAGAAAAACCGGCGAAGCCCTTGCGCAACGAGTAACCGCGAAACTTGAAGTAATTCTCGGCCTTGCGGCCAACCGGCACAATGGCGTACTGCTTGCCGGCGACCACATCGGCTTTTACTTCGCCTTCGGTGGCGCGCAACACTCCGGCGTTGTAGCCGCCACAGAGACCTCGATCGGCGGTGATGGCGACGTAGCAAACGTTCTTTTCCACTTCGCGGGGCTTCATGAAGATCGAGTCAGAGCCAGAGCCGCCCGCGGCGAGATCTTTCACCACGTTGGTGATGATCTCGCTGTAGGGCACTGCTGCATACACCCGCTGCTGGGCCTTCACGATGCGTGAGGCGGCGATCAGTTCCATGGCGCGGGTGATCTTCTTCGTCGCCTGAACGGATCGAATCCGTCCACGAAGAATGCGTTCTTGACCGCCGGCCATGTCGTGTGGTTACTCCGTCGCCAAGGTCTTCTTGCTTGCAGCTTCGCCCACTTCGCCGGCCGACGACTTGGCCGGGTCGGCAGAGGCGCCACCAACTGGCGTCACGACGAACGATTTCTTGAATGTCGCGACGATGTCAGCAAGATCTTTCGGCACGTCGGCCTTCGGGTTCTGGCGGATGCCCGCGAGCATGCTGCCGTGTCGCGAGCGGCAGTGTTCGAGCAACTCTTGCTCGAAACGTCGCACGTCGCCGACGGGCAGGTCGTCGAGGTAGCCCTTGGTGCCCGAGAAAATCGAGACCACTTGCTCTTCGACCGGCATCGGGCTGTTGAGCGGCTGCTTCAGCAGTTCGACGAGGCGATAACCGCGCTCAAGCTGCGCTTTTGAAATCGCGTCGAGCTCAGAACCGAACGTCGCGAAGGCTTCGAGTTCGCGGAACTGCGCGAGGTCGAGTTTCAACGTGCCCGACACGCTCTTCATCGCCTTGATCTGCGCCGCACCACCCACGCGGCTCACCGAGATGCCTACGTCGACGGCCGGGCGCACACCCGACTTGAAAAGACTGTCTTGCAGATACACCTGACCGTCGGTGATGGAGATCACGTTGGTGGGAATGTACGCCGACACGTCGCCAGCCTTCGTCTCGATCACGGGCAATGCCGTTAGCGAACCGGCGCCCTTCTCGTCGCTCAACTTCGCGGCGCGCTCAAGCAATCGGCTGTGCAGGTAGAACACGTCACCTGGGTACGCCTCACGACCCGGCGGGCGACGCAGCAAGAGAGAAATCTGGCGATATGCCTCGGCCTGCTTCGAGAGGTCGTCGTAGACGATCAGCGCATGCTCGCCGTTTTCCATCCAGTGCTGACCCATTGCACAGCCGCCGTACGGTGCCAAGTATTTGAATGGTGCCGGGTCGCTCGCAGGTGCGGCGACGACGACGGTGTATTCCATTGCGCCGTATTGCCGCAGCACTTCCACGGTCTGTGCAACGGTCGAACCCTTCTGGCCCACCGCTACGTAAATGCACTTGACGCCGAGACCCTTTTGATTGAGGATCGTGTCGATCGCGACGGTGGTCTTGCCCGTCTTGCGGTCGCCGATGATCAGCTCACGCTGACCACGACCGATGGGCGTCATTGCGTCGATGGCCTTGATGCCCGTCTGCAGTGGCTCGTGCACGGGCTTGCGGCCCATGATGCCGGGCGCCTGCACTTCGACGCGGCGCATCTGCGCACCGACAATGTCGCCCTTGCCGTCAATCGGCGTGCCGAGCGCGTTCACCACGCGCCCGAGCATGGCGTCACCCACGGGCACCGACAAGATGCGTCCGGTGGCCTTGACGGTCTGCTGTTCTTCAATCGCATCAGAATCACCGAGCACCACGACGCCAATCGAGCCTTCGTCGAGGTTGAGTGCGAGACCTACGGTGCCGTCTTCGAACTCGAGCAGCTCGTTCACCGCGCAGTCGGGCAGCCCACTGACGCGCGCAATGCCGTCGCCGATTTCGGCGACGCGACCGACGGTGCGGGCTTCGACCGACGGCGTGTAACCATCGAGACCCTTGTTGATAGCCGCTGCGATATCTGCGGCAGAGAGAGTGAGTTCTGACATGGTGGTTTCCTTTCGAATGACGGCCTAGAGACGTGCCTTGACTTGATCAAGACGGGTGCGAACGGAATCATCGATGACCTCGTCGCCGACGGTGGCGACAACGCCACCGATCACGCTCGGGTCAACGACGACTTTCAGGTTCACGCGCTTGCCGGTCGCTTTGGCAAGTGCGTCGATGAGACGAGTCTTCTGCGCGTCGCTCAACGCGACCGCGGTGCGAACCTCGGCAACTTCAAGTTGCTTCTCGCTTGACGCGCGCTTCACGAGGGCATCGGCAACCTGTGGCAGAAGTGAGATATGACCGGTGCCGACCAACATCGAGGCCAGTTGCACGGTCACATTGTGCGCCTTGCCGCCGAGCAGTTGCTCGACGATTTTCTGACGACGCTCAATTGGTAGTGAAGTGTCGCCCAACGAACCGCGCAGGGCCTCGTTGGTTTCGTAGGCGCGAGCGAGACGGAACATTTCGTCTTCGACCGTTGCCAACGCATCATTGGCAACTGCAATTTCAAACATTGCGGTGACGTAGGCATTGATCTGCTGAACGCTCATCGGGCTGCACCCACCTTGGCGATGAAGCCATCAATCAGTTCTTGCTGTGTTCGGTCATCAAGCGCAGCGCGCACCGCATCGGTGGTGGCCGTCGCCGACAATCGGGCGATCTCTGCACGCAACTCATCACCCGAGCGAGCACGAGCAGCGTCAATCTCGGCAGTCGCACGAGCTTCCATGTCGGCTACTTCTGCGGTGATACGGGCCCGACCCTCTGAGAGCACTGCCGCGGCCTGCGCATCTGCCTCGGCGAGAATGCGAGCACGCTCACTGGCGACGTCTCCGAGTGCTGTGCGAATGCTGGCAGCGTCACTGTCGGCCTGGCTCTGGGCGGCGGCAGAGTCATCAAGTTCTTTTTGAATCTTGGCGGTTCGTGCCTCAAGCGCCTTCTTTGCCGCTGGCCAACCAAACTTGAACAGCGCGCCGAAGATAATGAGCGATGCCAGACCGCCATAGATGATTTCGCCGATTTCAGGAAACAGCCAATGGTGTGACAATGACGGGTCTTCGGCGGCCAGGAAAATGCTGAGATTCACGAACGTCCTCCGCTCATGGTGGTGTCGACGGCGCGCTTCACTACCGCGGCGTCGGGTGATTTACCCAACACCAACTGCGTTGCCCGCGACGTGACGTTGCCAACCGCGGTCGCCACTTCTCCACGAGCAGCAACTCGTGCAGTCTCGAGCGACTTGTCGGCCTCGGCACGCTTGGCAGCGATGCGCGCATTCGCTTCGGCGACCTTCGCCTGGCGCTCAGCGTCGAGCGTCTGGCGTGCCCGGTCAATGCGCGCAGCAGCTTCGACGCGCACGTCGGCAATTGCTGCCTCGTATGCGGCGACGTCGCTTTGCGCGGCTGCCCTGGTCGCCTGTGCCGACTCGTGCCCGTCTCGAATCATTTCGTAACGGGCTTCCATGCCCTTTCGCACCTTCGGCACGAGGAACACTCGCATCACGAAGAGGAACACGAGAAAGGTTCCCGCGCCCCAGAGAAGCTCCTTACCTTCCGGGGCGATGGGATTGGGTCCCATGTCCTCGGCGGCAAGAAGGATGGTGGAAAGCAACATGATCGTCAGCGTCTTCGATTAGGCGAACTTGAGCAAGATGAAGGCGACGAAGCCGATCAGCGCGAGCGCTTCGGTGAAGGCCACACCAAGGAACATCGTGGTGCGAACCATGCCGGCTGCCTCAGGCTGACGAGCCATCGACTCGATGGCCTTGCCGAAGATGATGCCGATGCCGATGCCTGGTCCAATCGCGGCGAGGCCGTAGGCGTAACCCGCAGATGCGGCGGCGGCGGTGTTCTTGGCAGTTGCCGGATCGACAACTGCGTCACCCGCTTCGGCCGCGATGCGGGCGATTGTTGCTAGTGCTTCCATTGCTGTTATCTCCTTGTTGTTTGGTTGGTATTCGTTTCTTGATTAATGCTCGGCGTGTGAGGCCATGTTGATGTACACGGCGGTCAACGTGGTGAAGATGTAGGCCTGCAAGAAGGCGACGAGCACTTCGAAGCCGGTGAGGAAGAGCAAGACGGCAAACGGCAGAACTCCCACCGGAATCAGGATGCGATCTCGCGCTTGAAACAGCGCTTCAGAGAGCAGCGCGAAAATCACGAGCAGCAAGTGACCCGCCAACATGTTGGCGAAAAGTCGTACCGCCAACGAGAACGGCCGCACGATGAATGTGGAAATCAACTCGATTGGCGTGACCAAGATGTAGAGCGCTTTCGGTACTCCGGGCGGAAAGAGCACCGACTTGAAGTACCCGAGTGGTCCCTGGTGCTTGATGCCGGTGACGTTGTACACCACCCACACCATGAGCGCCATGAAAGCGGGAATTCCCATGCGCGCCGTCGCTGGCATCTGGATGACCGGAATCACGCCCGGCACGTTGCAGAGATAGATGAAGATGAAGATCGACAAGAGGAACGGGGTCCACGCGAGACCCGACGGCCCCATCGTCTGCATGACGATCTGCTTTTCAATGAAGTCGATGATGACCTCAGCGAGGTTGCGGGCGCCCTTCGGAGCCTTCTTCGGATCTTTGCGGGCAGCGGCAAGAAAAATGCCGATGCCAATCAATGCCGACGCAAAACCGATGAGCACGACCTTGTTGATGGTGGGAACCACATCTTGCCAACGCAGCAACATGTTGATTGGCGGAAACTCAAAGGCGACGATGGAGAGCGAGTTCATGCGCTGGCACTTTCTTGGGAGAAGCTGTCGGGGGAAACCGTAGTAGGTGTAACGACCGCCGGACGAAGACCCGGAAACGCCAGTGAAGCCGAGATGAACCGCATTTCCCAAAACAGCAAGCCGAGGTGGGTCACGATCAGGGTGAGACCGAGAGCCACGAGATCGACCCACGGCTCATTGCGCACCAACATGACGGCGAGTGCCACGACTCCGAGTCGAAGGATGTAACCGAAGAGCGTTGCCGCCATCATGAGCGCATACGAGATGCGCGCTGTGGTCGCAACCAGCCCTGCGGCAATCATGAAGTTGCACAACACGAGACCCAAGCCATAGGCGCTTGACCACGCACCAGCATCGCCCCAGATCAACCACGATGCGCCGATCAATACCGGCGCGGCAATCAAACCGCGCTTCACGATGTCGCGCGTGATTTCTGCCTCCGGCGACGGCCCGGTGTCACGCATCGCCAACACCGAAGGGTTCACGTTGTTGTTCATCGTGCCCGTGCCGTTTCGCGCCGTTCGGCTTCGAGTTGCGCCATCTGCGCGTTGTAGACGTAGTAGAGCTTCACGAACTGCGCCACCACGGCAAGAAGCACGAACACGATGATGAACAGTGGCGTCGTGCCAACACTGCGATCAATCCACCAGCCGAGCAGCAACGAAATGAGCGTCGTGCCCGCAATCTCCATTCCTCTGCTGAGTGAATCGGGTTGCGCTGGCACCGGTGACACCTTTGTCGTTGAAAAAGCGTTCACGAGGCTTGTGAACTGCAGAACAATCTAGGCGTGTGGTTGCTGTTCGACCAAATCCGCTTCGTGAATTTGTGCGTCTTTTCGGCGAACTCGCGGGTGCAAGACCGTGAACACGCTCAGCGCACTTCCGACGATCACGAAGATCACCAATGCCGAGCCAGTGCTGTACAGCGCCGAAAACAACACCACGGTCGACAGCAACGCCGCCCAGCCCCACAAAATGACCACCGAACGCCGCGGACCATGGCCCAGATGCATCAGCCGATGGTGCAGGTGACCCATGTCGGCTTGGGCGAAGCTGCGCCCGCTCGCCGTACGTCGCACGATGGCGAACAGCACATCGACGATCGGCACCGCGAGCACCAAGAGCGAGATGAAGATCGGCGCCAGAAAGAAATACGTTTGGCCGTTCGCCGACTGTGTGTCGGGGTCGGCGCGCCCACCCACCACGCTCGTGGCGATGGCCATCAAGAGCCCCAACAAGAGCGAACCGCTGTCGCCCATGAAGATGCGTGCCGGGTTGAAATTGAACGGCAAGAAACCCACGCACACGCCGACTGCGATGATGGCCACGAGCGGCCCGATGTTTGGTTGTGGCAAGAGGTTGCCCTCGGCGAGGTCGCGTGAGTAAATGAAGAACGCTGCGGCACCGATTGCGACGATGCCGGCGGCCAACCCGTCGAGGCCGTCAATCAAGTTCACCGCCTGAGTCATGCCGAGCAGCCAAAACACCGTGAACAGCGGCACCCAGTCTCCCGACAGCACGAACACGTCGAGAAACGGCACGCGGAACTGAAACATCGTTACGCCGAACCACACGAGTGAGATCGCCGCAACAACGACGCCGGTCACCTTTGCCGGTGCCGAGATATCGCGAATGTCATCGAGAATGCCGAGCGCAAAGATGATCGCACTCGCGACCACCACCCCAATGATCTCCGTGCTGTCTTGAAACAGCGGGTCGAAGTCAGCGAGGAAACTCGCACCAACTATCGCCGCGAGAATTCCGATGAACATGCTGATGCCACCCACGTCTGGCGTCGGCACCGGATGCATTCTGCGCTCGTCGGGCGTCGCCTGCCAGCCGTGCGTGCGAGCAAAGCGAATGACAGCCGGCAGGGTTGCGGCGGTGGCAACGGCAGCGATCAGCCCGACCACCAGGTACGAGCGCAACGAGATCATCGATACGCAGGAAACGCGGCGCACAACGCCGCAACCTTGGCGCGCACCTCGGCGATAATGGCCGGATCGTTGCGACCTTTCAAGGTGGTCACGATGAAATCGGCGATCGTTGACATCTCGCCTTCACGCATGCCTTGGGTGGTTACCGACGGAGTGCCGATGCGTACACCAGAAGTCACGAACGGGCTACGCGGGTCGTTGGGCACGGTGTTCTTGTTCAGCGTGATGCCTGCAGTGTCGAGCACCGCCTGGGCTTCTTTGCCGGTGAGCTCGGCATCAAACGGTCGCAGATCGACCACCATCATGTGCGTATCGGTGCCGCCAGAAACCAAACGAAAACCGCGCATCGCGAGCGCCTCAGCGAGCGCTGCCGCATTCTTCACGATCTGATGGGCGTATTCGCGAAACTCTGGTTGCAGGGCCTCTAAGAACGCGACCGCTTTGGCTGCCACTGCATGCTCGAGCGGCCCACCCTGTTGACCAGGAAACACCGCTTTGTCAATCGCCTGCGCGTGCTGCTTGGTCGAGAGAATGCAGCCACCGCGCGGGCCGCGCAGCGTCTTGTGTGTGGTGAACGTAACCACATCGGCAAACGGCACGGGGTTTGGGTGCGCACCGCCTGCAACCAGACCAGCGAGGTGGGCAATGTCGAACATCATGTAGGCACCGACTTCATCGGCGATCTTCTTAAAGGGCTCAGGCTCGATGCGTCGCGGATAACTCGTCGTGCCCGCGACGATCATGCGTGGGCGGTGCTCATGGGCAAGTCGACGCACTTCATCGAAATCGATTCGTTCATCGTTGACGCCAACCTTGTATGAACGAAAGTCATAGAAAATGCCGCTTGCATTCACCGGCGAACCATGCGTGAGATGACCACCGTGGTCGAGACTGAGGCCGAGCACGACATCACCAGGCTTGAGCATTGCCTGATACACCGCCATGTTGGCACTCGCACCCGAGTGTGGCTGAACGTTGGCATGATCGGCACCGAACAACTGCTTCACTCGATCAATGGCGATCGCTTCAATCTCATCAACCACTGCATTGCCGCCGTAATACCGCTTGCCGGGGTAACCCTCGCTGTATTTGTTGGTCAGCACCGACCCCGTTGCACGCATCACCGCGGGCGAGGTGAAGTTTTCGCTCGCAATCAACTGCAAGCCGGTCGTCTGTCGAGTGCGTTCTTTCTCGATCAGTGCTTCGACCTGCGAATCAGGCTTGGAATCAGACGGAAATGGCATGCAACCTAACTTTCGTGATGCGCCGCTTCTTCGGCTTCGATGTCCGTCAATTGTCCCACACGGCGCGCGTGTCTTCCGCCCTCAAATGGCGTTTCGAGAAACTTCTTGACGATTTGTTCAGCAAGTTCGGGTGACACCACTCGACCACCCATCGACAGCACGTTCGCATCATTGTGCGAGCGTGCCATCTCTGCCAGCCACAGGTCGTTGCACAACGCCGCGCGAATACCGCGCACCTTGTTGGCGGCAATCTGCTCGCCTTGACCGCTGCCACCAAGCACGATGCCAACATCAGCCTTGGCATCGCGCACGGCTCGTGCTGCAGCTGCACACAACTGCGGATAATCAGTGGCTTCGGTCGAGTGTGTGCCGTAGTCCTCAACTCGATAACCCTGCGACTCGAGCAGCGCAATCAGATGCGACTTCAGTTCGAAACCTGCGTGATCAGAGGCGATGGCAATGCGCTTGGCCCCGACACGACTCATTGAGCGCCAGCCTACGTCTCGACACGGCGCTGTTGCGTAGCGTTGGCGACATGTCACTCGACCCGCGCACGCCGGTGCTGATTGGTGCGGGCCAAGCACTCGACCGTGACACCACCCCGGCAACCGCCAAGCACCCAGTTGCGCTGATGGCCGAGGCGGTTACCTCGGCATTCGATGACGCAGCGATTGCCACCCCATCGCAGCTCGACTCGGTGCGTGTAGTGCGACTGCTCTCGTGGAAGTACGCAAACGCCGCGCACGCGCTGGCAGAAGCCTGCGGTATGACGGCGCGGCAGTACGCCACCACACCACACGGAGGCAACATGCCTCAGTCGCTGGTGAATCTCACTGCGCGGCAGATTTCTGACGGCCAAGTCGATCTTGTGGTGTTGGCTGGTGGCGAGTGTGCGCGCACTCGCTCGGTCGTGAAAGATGCAAGTGCCTTGCCGTGGCCCGACCAGAACGCCACGACCACCGACACCGCGGGTGTTGCTACTGCAGAGCACATCATCGATGATCTCGCACTGCTCAACGACGAAGAGCAGAAACTCGGCATCATGCTGCCGGTGCAGCACTACCCGATGTTTGAATCAGCGCTTCGTGCCGCTGCGGGGCGCAGCATGGTCGATCATGACCGCCACATTGCTGAATTGTGGTCGCGATTCAGCGTGGTTGCCGCACGAAACCCGTATGCCTGGTCGCAGCAATCGTTGTCACCCGACGATGTGCTCAGCGTGTCGCCCGAAAATCGAATGATCGGCCTGCCATATCGCAAAGTGATGAACTCGAACAACCAAGTCAACCTCGCTGCTGCAGTCGTGATGTGCTCGGCAGAGCGTGCGGCTGCGCTCGGCGTGCCACGCGACAGATGGATCTTTCCGTGGGCAGGCACTGATTGCCACGAGCACCAGTTCGTGTCGAATCGCTGGTCGTTCGCTGAAACCCCCGCGATACAACTAGGGGGTCAACGCGCGCTGCAGTTGGCAGGGCTCAGCATCGACGACATTGCGCATATCGACTTGTACTCGTGCTTTCCATCGGCAGTGCAACTTGGTGCCGCGTCACTCGGGCTCGATCTTCGTCGACAACTCACGCTCACGGGCGGCTTGTCATTCGCGGGCGGACCGTGGAACAACTACGTAATGCACGCGATTGCTACTGCGATGCTGCGTCTGCGCGAATCGCGCGACGAACATGCGCTGATCTGGGCCAACGGTGGCTATGCCACCAAACATGCCTTCGGTGTCTATGCCACGACTCCACCGCCGAATGGTTTTTGCCATGAATCACCGCAGGCTGCAATCGATGCGCTGCCCGCGCGGCAACTCGCCATCGGTGACGATGCCCGCGGTGCAGCAATCATCGAGGCCTACACCGTGATGCACGACCGCAACGGCGCACCAGAACGGCTCATCGCAGCCGCCATCTTGGCTGACGGTCGGCGCGCCTGGATCAACGTTGCCGATGAAGGTCTTGCGCGCGACTTTGCGACCGGCGAACAGGTTGGTCGGCGCGTGGTGCTGCGACGCAGCGGAGAACTCGAAACGGCCTAGAGGCCACAGCGCACCAGCTCTGGTGGCGAGTCGTGACTATCGGTGCGCAGTGACGATGCGATCGTGACCCGCATGGTCGGGCAGCACCTCAACCGCACGCAAGCCTGCTGCATCACACAAGGCGCGCACTGCATCACCCTGTCGATGGCCGATCTCCAGCACTAACACGCCGTCGTGTCGCAGCCACTCGCCTGCTCCGCTTACCACGGCACGCAGCGCAGCAAGGCCATCGTCTGCAGAGAACAGCGCTTCGTGTGGCTCGTGTGCAGCCACGTCGGGTTGTGTCTCGGGGTCATCGATCGCGATGTACGGCGGGTTCGACACCACCACGTCAACGGTCTCACGCAACATCGTTGGAAGCGCGGCATACCAGTCACCGTGCACGATGCGCACATTGGCAGCCGCGCGCCCGAGACCTGCGGCGTTCGCGCGTGCGACATCGAGCGCGTCGAGTGACGCGTCAGTCATCCACACCGAAGTCTCGTCGAGCGGCAATTCTTGGGCAAGCGATAAGCCGATTGCGCCGCTTCCCGTACCAAGATCGACAACAACGCGCGGGGTTATCGGGCGCGCATACCGCAAGGCCACCTCGGCCACCTGCTCGGTTTCGGGGCGCGGAATGAGCACCCTTCGATCAACCAGCAAGTCAAGATGGCGAAACGCCCAGCGACCCATCACGTATTGCACGGGCTCGCCCGCCAATCGACGACGAATCATGTCGTGCAGATGCAGTGCCATTCGCTGCGTGACAGGCTCGCCGAGAGCAAGAGAAAACTCGCTGGCGGTGAGACCGGCGGCATGTTCGCAGAGCAGACGCGCATCGCGGGCATCACCAAGGGATGCCTCGGTGTCGGCCAGCACCTCGCGCCAGACGGCCGCATCGTTCACTCCGCGCCCGTGCACTTCCGGCGCGTCGTTCACTCCGCGCCGATTTCCTTCGCCAGCTGCTCGGCTTGATACTCGAGCGTCAGTGCATCAACCACGGGGTCGAGGTTGCCAGCGAGCACGTCTTGCAGTTGATACAGCGTGAAGCCGATGCGATGGTCGGTGATTCGATTCTCTTTGTAGTTGTAGGTGCGAATCTTCTCGCCGCGACCACCCTTGCCAACCTGGGCACGACGCTCGGCCGACATCTTTGCTTCGTGCTCTTCTTGCTTACGCTGCAGCAACCTCGTGCGCAGTACTTGCATCGCCTTGATTCGATTCTGCAACTGACTGCGCTCATCTTGCATCGCAACCACCACCCCTGTCGGCTTGTGGGTGATGCGTACCGCTGAGTCAGTCGTGTTCACACTTTGTCCTCCTGGGCCGCCCGAGCGATACACGTCGATTTCTAGATCTTTCTCGTCGATATGGATGTCAACTTCTTCTGCTTCGGGCATCACCGTAACCGTGGCTGACGACGTGTGAATTCGTCCGGCATTCTCAGTGACCGGCACCCTCTGCACGCGGTGCGGGCCACCTTCGAAGCGCATACGTCGCCAGACGGTCTCACCCTTCATCAGCACCGTCGCCTGGTTCACGCCGCCCATCGGCGAGCGGTCGTAGGCCATGACGTCGAAAGTCCAGCCATTGCGCACCGACCATGCGCGATACATCTCGAGCAACTCACCGGCAAACAGGTTGGCTTCTTCACCACCCTCGGCACCGCGAAATTCGACAATCACGTTCTTGCCATCATTCGGATCAGGTGGAATCAGCAACACCTTCAGCTGGTCTTCGAGCTGCACCAACTCGGCAGTTCCCTTCTCGAGTTCGGCTTGCAGCGACGCACGTTCGTCGGGAGACGCCGTGTCGAGCAACTCTCTCGCTGCTTCAACATCGCCGGTGGTCGCACGATATTTGCGAATGCATTCGACGAGTGGCCCCATCTGCTTGTAGCGCCGCGAAGCATCACGCAACTTGCGTTGATCACCCAACACTTCGGGGCTGGCAAGGCTGGCTTCGAGCTGCTCGAAATCCGCCACGATGGCGTCAAGTTTCGCGAGCACGGCGTAAAGGTTACGCCGACACGAACGAAGCAGGTTGCGACAACATCTCGGCAAGCCGTTGCTGAGTGGGCAGCACGTTGCGAGCATCAGCAACAATCAGCAGCCGTGCGCGCGAATTGAGTCGATCACGCGCATCGGCAGCGAACGGCACCGCATCGACCATCACGCCTGCGGTGAACACCACCACTGCTTCAGCACCGTCGGCCATGTGGGCAATCGCCACGCACGGCACCGAGTCTTTGAGGTTTGCACGCTCGACGGGCGGTTCTGCGACGTGCACAGCACGAGCAGCGATTCGACCGGGGCTGGCGACAACAGCCGCGCGCAACGCCCGCTCAGGAGCCAGTCGATTCAGCGGATGCGCTGGCGCACCATCTGCTCGATGTTGCGCAACATGACTCACCACGTCGCGCAGGTGATCGACGCTGGCATCATCGCCGTGCAACATGCGAAACGTCTCGCGATCATGCATGCCCACACCAATACGTAGTCGGGCGACGCCGTCTTCATCTACTACACGTGCGACCTCGAGTCCGTTCACTTCTCCAGCAACCACGCCGTGCTCGATCACGACATCAGCACCCGCAGAACGAATGGTGTTGCCCAGTTCGATGTGTGCGGCCGCCGGCTCGCGACGCACCGGGTGGGGCGCTGCAGTCACCGACGTGAGGCTCGAGCCCTCGATTGCGCAAACGGCGATTTCAATCGGAAAGTATGCGGCCTGTCGTGCCACCACGCCAAGTGAGTGTGCCTCGCCGACGATGATCACTCGTGCCAGCGGTGATGCATCACGCAACATCGACTGCGCCACCGTGGTCAATGCCGTGCCGAGCACCCCCGTTGCACCGGGGGTTGAAGCGCCGGCGCTGGTGGTCAGTGGTCGCGCAGATAGCCAGAGCGCATCGGCACTGCGGGATGCGACGAAACGTCCGAGGTCGACATCGGTTGCGCTTGTCGAATCGACACTGGCTGCATGCATCGCCGCACGCAACATCGCACGGCTGACGGCGCGCTCACGCGAGACCGATTCGCGAGCCGTGTCGCTCACGTCAGGCCGTTGGCTGCTTGGCGATCTCCGAGAGGAATTCGTCGTTGGTCTTGAACGACTTCAATCGATCAATCAGCAGTTCAAGGCCCGGGGCTGCATTGCCGTCAGCAGCCAAGCCGCTCAATACGCGACGCAGTTTCCACACCATCTGCAGCTGTTTACGATCGAACAGCAGTTCTTCATGTCGTGTGCTCGACGCATCGACGTCGATCGCCGGATAGATACGGCGTTCGGCGAGTCTGCGATCGAGTCGAAGTTCCATGTTGCCGGTGCCCTTGAACTCTTCGAAGATTGCTTCATCCATACGACTGTTGGTTTCCACCAGTGCCGTGGCGAGAATCGTCAAGCTTCCACCTTCTTCGATGTTGCGGGCAGCGCCGAAGAACTTCTTCGGCGGATACAACGCACCAGCATCGATACCGCCCGACATGATGCGACCGGTGGCTGGCGCGGCCAGGTTGTAGGCGCGCGATAGACGGGTGATGCCGTCGAGGATGATGACGACGTCTTCGCCCGCCTCGACCAAGCGCTTGGCTTTTTCGATTGCCAGTTCAGCGACCTGCGTGTGCTCGTCAGACGGACGATCAAACGTTGAGGCAATGACCTCGCCCTTCACGGTGCGACGCATGTCGGTGACTTCTTCGGGGCGCTCGTCGATGAGCAACACGATCAGTTTCACTTCAGGGTGGTTCTTTTCGATGCTGGTTGCAATCGTCTTCATCACCGTGGTCTTGCCGGCCTTCGGTGGCGACACGATGATGCCGCGCTGACCTTTGCCAATTGGCGAGATCAGGTCGATGATGCGAGCCGTCATGTTCAACGGGTCGGCAGGCGACGACAACACCAACTTCTCGTCGGGGAACAATGGCGTAAGTTCTTCGAACTTCTTGCGATTGCGTGCCTTTTCAGGGCTGGCGCCATTGACGGTGTGCACTTCAAGCAACGCCGGGTTCTTCTCGTTGCGGCCCGCAGGTCGCGACATGCCGGTGATGTGGTCACCTTTGCGCAACCCGTATTGACGGGTGAAGCGCACCGAAACGTACGCATCATTGCGCGTGCCGAGATAGCCGCCGAGTCGCAGAAAGCCGTAACCCTCATCGCGCAAGTCGAGATAGCCCTCTACCTGAACAGGGTCGTTGCTGATCGGCTGGCTCTCTTCGGTCGCCTCGATCTCGTAGCGATCGTCACCCTGCGGGCCGTCGTCACGAGGGCCACCGCGCCGGCGGCCACGACGACGGCGATTGCGGTCACCGCCGCGGTCGTTGAAGTTGCGGTCGTTGAAATTGCGGTCGCGAAA
>Ga0214923_10004334_pt1 | contig 17207 bp, 11 predicted proteins | sample LL1510_MetaG_FD_177993 | JGI IMG/M metagenome (GOLD analysis project Ga0214923, IMG submission 177993) | Freshwater microbial communities from Lake Lanier, Atlanta, Georgia, United States - LL-1510 | ecosystem: Environmental > Aquatic > Freshwater > Lake | place: USA: Georgia | collected... | reverse complement strand
CGCCCGCAAGTGGCTCACCACCGCCGCGGCGGTGGTGAGCCACTTGCGGGCGTCATTGATTTTTCCCGCCTCGGCGAACGCGCGCCCCGCCATGAGGGCGGCCCGGGGCGTGCGGGCTTCGGGAGTTCCCGCCGCGAGCTTCGCGAAGGATTCCGCCGCCCCGGCCCAGTTCTTCTGCGCCCAGCGTGCATCGCAGAGGCGATCGAGCGCGTCGATCGCCCGCGGACCGGAACCGGCCGCCAGCGGGGCGACGATCCGCTCGGCGTCGGCGGGGCGGCCGAGCGCAGTGGCCACATCGGCCCGCCACAGGGCGACGTCGGCGGCGAGCCGATGATCCCCGTGGTCCTTGGCGAACCGCTCGAGCACGGGCGCCGCCTCGGCGAACTTCTTCTGTTCGGCGAGGCCCACTCCGAGCGCGTAGAGCACGTCGGGGACCTTCGCGGCCTGGGGGTGGTCGCGGAGAAACTGCTGCCAGGCCGCGATGGCCTCGTCACGCCGCTCTGCCTGCCAGAGCGCCTCGCCGGCAAGGTATGCCGCCTCAGCCGCCTGCGGATGCGTGGGGCTCCCAGTCGTGAAGTCCCGCAGCGCGGCCGCGGCGGTGGCGAAGGACTGCTGGTTCGGCTTTTGCTGCGCGGCGCGGAACAGGCCGCGTCCCAGTTCCAGGCGGGCGAGCGCGAGCGTGTCGGCGTCCGCCTTGCTCGCGATCACGTCACGAAGCGTCTTCTCGGCCGCGCTCCAGTCGTCCTGCTTGAGCTGGCAGATCGCCAGGTAGTAGCGGCCCTTGAGAGCGAGGGGATCGGCCGGGTGGGCCTTGACGAATGCCGCCCACTCCTCGGCGGCCAGATCCCAGGCCTCGCGGTTCTGAAGGGCGGCGGCGGAGGCGTAGGCCGCGCGGGCGGCGTCGCTGGACTCGGCTGCCCGGGCGAAGTCCGCAGCCGTGAGCGTGGAGGCCAGCCACGCGACGAGAGGAAGCAACCGGTACATGGTTGAGGACGACCCACGGGCGGTTGGGGAGCAGGGAACGCATTTCCACCATCGGGAGTTTACACACGACGAAATCGCGATGCAGGCCGGGCGGTCAAGGCGGGGCGTCGCGCAGCACCCGTGGCAGCGGCGCGGGACGCAGGCGCCAGCGGGCGTAGGGCCGATCGGCGGGCGCGTCCGCTGCAGCCGCCCCGAGCCGCACGCGGTCCACGTCATCGACCGCCACCTCGACGTCACCCAGCGCCTCGTTGCGGCCCCGCAGTCGTTCATCGGCGAAGTCCGTCGCCCTGAAGCGGAGCCGACGCCCGTCCCCCCACTCCGCCCGCACGGGCAGCCCGTCGGCCACGTGCGCTGCGACCGTCCGATCCGCGCTCGCGTCAGCCGCACGCGCGTCAGCCGGCCCCTCGTCGGGTGAGGCCTCGTGCAGCCAGATCACCCGGGCCACCGCGGCCCGCGGGACGTCCTGCACCATCCCGAGCACCTCGATCCGCGCGGTCGTCCGGTCCAGCGACTCGAGTCGGCCGCGCAGGTAATCCCCGTCGAGCAGGCGCAGGAGGTGCGTGGGGGGGCGATCGCGCTGGATGCGCGGCACGGTCAGCAGCCGCTCCACGCGCACCGCGTCGAGCACGCGACTCGGCGCGGCGGGAATGAGTTCGATCGCCTGCAGCACGTCCGCCGGCACGTCGTGCTCCACGGCATCCCGACCCACCGGCGTGACGAGACGTGCCCCGTGTTCGTCGATCGCAGCGACACGGCACCGCACCACGTCCCCGTCGCGAAGGAACGCGATGGCCGGCCAGCCGGCCGGATCCTCGTCGGCCGCCACGGGAGCGGCGTGACGGGCATGCGTCTTGAGCGCGGTCTCGAGCACCTCGCGCCCGAAGACGCCGATCGGCCCACGGGTGATCTCGATCTCGCGTGGATCCCCGCCCGCCGCGGCCATCACCCGCAGCACGACCGGCGTGCCGACGCGACCGCGCAGCAGGTTCATCACCGTCTCGGTTTCGAGCCCCGCCGTGTCGACGAAGGGAGCCTGGGGCGAGCAGCGCACGGCCGTGATGCGATCCCCGGGGAGGAGGCGTCCGTCTCGCGCCGCCGCGCCGTCCTCGGTCAGCATGGTCACGGCCATGCGCCCCTCGGCATCCTGGTTGACGACGCCGCCGATGCCACCGACCCACTCCTCCGCGTCGGCCAGCCTCGTGTCCGCCGCCACGTAGTCGATGGTGGCGGTGAGGGCCCCGTCGGCCACGTCCCGAAACGTCACCGCCCGGACCGCCGCCGTCGGCAGCCAGGCGACGTCGCCATCCGCGCCCGGATCGTCGTCGGTCGAGCCGCCGTCGGCGGATCGCACGAGGCAGCCGCGCAGCGAGAGCGATTCGCCCGAGAGCGTGCCGACCCGGCCGGGGAGTTCGGCCGTCGGGGCCGAGCCGGATCCCTGCACGATGACAAGCCGCGCGAACGGCAGCGGGACCGGCTCCTCGATGCCCCGGCAGGCGAGGACGATGCCCTCGTCGTCCACGGCGTGGAGACGCCCCGACACGCGGTCGCCGTTGGCGAGCACGGCGCGAAGCTGCGGCTCGTCGGCCCCGTCGCGCGCCCCGGTGGCGAACCGCACCTCGAGCACGTCCTCGTCGGGCACCGTGAGCGGCCCGCCACCGCGCCCGAGTCGCCAGACGGATCCGCCGGCCGCGTCGCCGAAGCCTTCGACGTCGACGTCGGTGAGCCGGCCGTCGGCAGTGACCACGACGGCGGCACGCGACTCGTCGAGCGTCGGCTCGTCCGCCTGCCACGGAGTCACCGTGAGCCGCTCGAGACACACGTCGCCGGCATGGAGTGCGAGCCGGAATCCACCCGACGCCACGCGCGACGGCGTCGCAGGGAGCGAGACGTCCGCCAGGGGCGCGTCCGCGACCGCCGGCACGATCACCGCCATGCGGCCCGCGTCGCGATCGACGAAGAGCACGAGGCGGATGCGGTCGGTGGCGGCGAGATCGAAGTCGATCGGCTCCAGCCGCGCGCCGGTGGCCTCGCGGCGCACGAGCATGAGCGACGGCCGGCCGTCGGCATCGACCGCCTCGAGCCAGAAGCGGTCGGGCCCCCCGTCGTCGGCCGGACCGAGCGCGATCCGAAACTCGGGCCGCACACGCCAGGAGAGCAGGATGTCGAACCGCGCCCGCGGCGGGGCCGCGACGTCGCGGGCCACGGCACATCCGGGGATCGCGCCGAGCAGCCGACCCGCCTCCTCCCGCCACGTTCCCGGTGGCGACTGCCGCCAGCCGAGCAGCCCACCGGGCCCATCGAACGATCCGCCGCCGCTCCCCGGGCGGGCGATGCTCTCGACGACCGAACGGCTGATCGTGAGTCGCCCGCCGCCCGCGTCGCCCCGCGCGAGCGTCAGGGTCTCGTCGTCGAGCGCGACGACGCTGCCCGAGAGCACGTCGCCACCGCGCAGGTGCACCAGTCGCGGGCCCGGTTCGAGAACGGGCGGCGGTGCGAACCGGATGGCGCGCACGCCGTCGAGGCGCACCTCGAGCGGCACGGCGAACGCGGGGGACTGCCAGGGAAGCGTGTCACGCCCCCCATCCACGCCCGGGGCGGTGACGAAGCGTCCCGCCACGTATCCCTCGCCGCCGAGGTCGAGGAGTCCCTCGGGGGCGGGCCGCTCGGGCGGGTCCACCGCCGGCTGCGCGTGCGCCGGAGCCAGCATCGCCAGCACGAGCACGACGGCCGGCGCGGCCCGCAACCAGCGGCGGATGATGACGACCGCAGGAGCGGCGACGGGCATGGCGACTCCGGTTCGATCACTCCGGCTCGGTCTCGGTCTCCGCGCGGGCGACGCGGAACGCTCGTGCGTCGCCTGCATCCGCCATTCTCTCCGGATCGCATCCGTTTTGCACGGGCATCCCCCCGCCGCGACGGTGTTCGGGAGGATGCGCGGCGCATGCCGCGGATCAGGGCTGGTTTCCCGACGCGATCACACCGGCTCCGCCGGCGGCGGAAGCCGGCTCGCCCGCGGCCGCAAAGCCGGGCGTCTGCCTGACGACGACGACGCCAGTCGCGACCGACACGACCCGCGCATCGACGCCGGCACGCGCAGCCAGCGTGTCGAGCCCGTGATCCGGTGGGAGCACGCAGAGGGCCGTGGCGAGCGCGTCGGCCGTCGTGCAGTCGCGGGCGACCACCGTCGCGCTCGCCTGCCGCGTGAGGCCGAGGCCGGTCCGCGGATCGACGATGTGCGAATACCGCACGCCGTCGATCTCGACCGACTGGAAGGCGTCTCCCGAGGTGGAGACGCCGCATGAGGAAACATGCAGGTGTCGGGCCGCCCCCTCCTCGCCCTTGGACGACGCGATGCCGATCCGCCACGCCGGCACGCCCGGGGGCGGCAGGCCGCACGCGATGTCGCCACTCGCGTCCACCAGCGCGCTTGTGAGGCCGTGCGACCGCAGCACGGCGAGCGCCTCGTCGGCGGCGAAGCCCTGGCCGATGCCGCCGAGGTCGAGTCGCATGCCCGGCTGGAGCAGGGCGACTCCGCGCGACGCCTCGTCGAGCCGCATGTGCCGATGCCCCACCGCCGCGACCGCCGCCGCGACCACCTCGGGCGCCGCGAGGCGGCGGCGCACGCGCATCTGCCGCCACAGCCTCGTCAGCGGCCCGACCGTCGCGTCGAATGCCCCGTCGGTGAGCCGTGCGAACGAGTCGGCGCGGACGAGCACGGCCCACACGTCCTCCGAAACGGGCACGGCCTCGGCGGTGGGCGCCCGCGCCGAGAGCCGGCTGAGTTCGCTGTCGGGGTTGTAGTCGTTGAGCCGCGCATCGAGCGCGGCGATCCGGGCGAAGGCCGCGTCGAAGGCGGTGTCGGCGACCGCCGCATCGGGCGCGTAGGCCACGAGCGTGAAGCCCGTGGCCATGTGGACTTCGGTGCGCGTGAACCGCCGCAGCTCGTCCGCCGCGGGCACGCCGCCTGCGGTCAGGGCGACGGCCACGACGACCAGCGTCTTCGCGATCCGGCTCCGTCGATGCATCTGATGCCAGCTCCAGCCGCGGGCCCACGGACCGGTCAGTCGTTCAACCCCGGTCCGACGCGGCCCTCCAGGCAAGTCTAGCGGGCGATGCGATAGAGCGCCGCCTCGCTGCGGAGCAGGAGGTCGTCGCCGTCGAGGGCGTGCGAGGCATAGGTGCGTTCGCCGTCGCCGACGCGGTTGCGGGCCAGTTCGACGAAGGCACGCCCGGCCTGGACGACGATCGTCTCTCCCGTCTCCTCCTGGAAGTAGACGCGGCCGGCCGCGTGGAGCGGCGACGCGGAATAGTTGCCGCCGAGACGCTGCACCCAGTGCTCGGCCCCGCTGCGGGCGTCGAGGCATGTCGCGATGCCATTGTCGGCCACGCAGTAGAACTCGTCGCCCACGACGAGCACCGACGGCGTGTGGGGCGCGCCCCGCTCGAGCTTCCAGCGCACGTGCGTCGCCGTGACGTCGCCCCGCCCCCGGGGATCGATCGCGTAGAGGACCGGCCGGTCGTACCCCGAGCTGACGTAGACGAGCCCCGCCCCGTAGACGGGTCGTGGCGTGACGGAATAGCCGCCGGGATAGTTCACCCGCCAGATCTCCCTGCCGTCGGCCGGATCGTAGGCAAACACCGCGTCGCTGCCGGGACAGACCGCCTGCGCTCGACCGTCGACGTCGATCACGAGCGGTGTCGAGAACGAGAACCCCTTCGCCGGCGACGTGTCACGAGCCGTGCGCCACCGTTCCTCGCCGGTGGTCCTGTCGAGGCCGACGACGAACTGCGTGTCGCCGCCGTCGCAGCAGATCACGACCACGTCCCCTGCAAGCGCCGGGGACCCACCGTTGCCGTGCACCGGCTTGTAGTCGAGCACGCGTTGCCAGACCACGTCACCGGTGAGCGTCGTCCGCGCGGTTCCATGGGGACCGAAGTGCACGATCAGGTGGTCGCCATCCACCACGGGCGTCGGGCTCGCGTGGCTGTTCTTCTTGTGGATGGGCACCTGTCCTTCCTGACGGAACAGTTCCCTGGTCCAGTCCACCGTGCCCTTGGTCGCGTCGAGCCGCAGCAGCCGCAGCGAATGCCCCGCGTCATCGGGCACGGCGGTGGTGAGGTAGATGCCCCCGCGGCACACGACCGGCGACGACCACGCGAGGCCGGGCAGCGGCGTCTTCCAGACCACGCCCTCCGTCTCGCTCCAGCGCACCGGCGGGTCGGCGGCGGCATGGCCAGAGCCGTCAGGCCCGCGAAACTGCGGCCAGTCGCCGCGTGCGACCGGCATCGCCAGCGCGACCATGCACGCGATCACGGCGACCGGGCGGAGGCCGCCGGGGGAGCGCCCCGCCGCCCCCTCGATTCCGCCCCGAGCGGCCGCTCGCATGCGCCGCCACAACGAGTCGTTCTCGCACGGTGTCATGAGATGCCTCGATGCAGGGCTCTGGACGTCGTGCGCAGCGGTGCGACCGAGCCCGACCGGACCGCTCATGGTGCTCGCTGCGGCACGGGCAGCGTACGCCGACCGGGCAGCGCGTGCCACCGGTCGCGGGCCGCGCCGGTCTCGGCCCGCGCGCGGCGCGCGCCCGACGATGGTGGCGGCGGTTGCGTGGACCGGTCGGCGGCGGATAGCCTGCCCTTCATGCGGCGGCTGCTCTTCGTATTCTTCGTGCTCACGGGGGTCGCCGGCCCGGCGCGAGGCGCCGACGCGCCCGACGCGGTGGCGATCCTGCGGGCGGTGGGTCCCGAGGGCTCGGGAAATCCCGCGGCGACTGCGGCATGGCGGTCGCTCGCCGCCCTCGACGCGACGGCCATCCCGCGGGTGCTCGAGGGCCTCGATGGCGCCAATCCCTACGCGGCGAACTGGCTCCGTGCGGCGGTCGATGCCATCGCGGCACGCAGCGACACGCTCCCCGTCGACGCACTCGTCACGTACCTCGGCGACATCCGTCACGACCCGCGGGGGCGCCGCCTCGCCTGGGAGCTGATCCGCGGTCGCGATGCCGCCGCCGCCGAGGCGCTCATCGATCGCATGCTCGATGATCCGAGCGTCGAACTGCGTCACGACGCCGTTCAGCGGGTCATCGACGCCGCGACGAGGCTCGACGCGGCGGGTGACGCCGGCGCGACGGCAGCCTACCGACGCGCCCTCGACGCGGCCCGCGACGTGGACCAGATCAAGGCGATCACCAAGGCACTCGAGAAGAAGGGGGAGGCGGTCGACCTGCCGCGTCACTTCGGGTTTCTCACCCACTGGCAGGTGATCGGTCCCTTCGACAACACCGCCGAGGCCGGGTTCGCGGCGGCGTACCCGCCGGAGGCCGTGGCCGGCATGCCGCCCGACGCGGATGCCGCATGGCCGGGCAAGGATGGGAGCGACGTCCGCTGGAAGGCGTTCCTGACGGCGGATTCCTACGGCATGGTCGACATCAACAAGGCCTATCCGGGTCCGGATGACGGTCTCAAGGAGGTGGTCGCCTACGCATCGACCGGCTTCACGTCGGATGCGGAGCGGGACGCGGAGATCAGGCTCGGCTGCAAGAATGCCTGGAAGGTCTGGCACAACGGCCGTCTGCTCTTCGGCCGCGACGAGTATCACCGCGGCATGCGCATCGATCAGTACCGCGTGCCGATCCGGCTGACGAAGGGGGCCAACCGCTTCCTCGTGAAGCTCTGCCAGGACGGCCAGACGCAGGACTGGACGAAGGAGTGGCAGTTCCAATTCCGCGTGTGCGATGCCGCGGGCACCGCGATCCTCGCCCTCGACCGACCCGCGGCGCCATCGGTGGGCCCGCCCCCCGCCGCGCCCTGAAGCCCGCATCCCCGCTTTCCCCGCCGCTCCCCGCAGGCCGTTCTTCCATGCCTCCCACCCGCGCGAACCGCCGACTGATCGGGGCCGTCGTCACCGCGTGCGTCGCCGGGATCGTCGTCCCGGGAGTGGCGGCCGATTGGCCGGGGTTCCGCGGTCCCGCCGGCAGCGGTGTCGCCGTGGGGCCCGACCTGCCGGCGACCCTGTCGCGCGAGAACATCGCCTGGTCGGTGGAGCTGCCGGGTCGCGGGCTGTCGGGCGCGATCGTCGCCGGCGACCACGTGTTCGTGACCTGCTCGAGTGGGCCCGATCAGCAGCGGCTCCACGCGATCGCGCTCGACGCCGCCACCGGCCGCACGCTCTGGGAGCGGCAGTTCTGGGCGACGGGACGCACCATGTGCCACGACAAGACGAGTGTCGCGGCGCCGACGCCGTGCTGGCACGAGGGCCGGCTCTACGCCCTCTGGTCGTCGAACGACCTTGTCTGCCTCGATCGCGACGGGGGGCTCGTGTGGTTCCGCGGACTCACCGCGGACTATCCCAACGTGAGCAACAGCCTCGGCATGACCAGCTCGCTCGTCGTCACGGACGGCACCGTCGTCGCGCAGGTGGAGAACGACAGCGAGTCGTACGCGCTCGGGATCGACGCGGCGACCGGCGAGAACCGCTGGCGCATCGACCGGCCGAAGGCGGCCAACTGGACGTCGCCCCTCGTCGTCTCGCCGGGTCTCGTCGCACTCCAGTCGAAGACCGGCCTCGACGTCGTGCGGACGAACGACGGAGGCGTGGCGTGGTCGTACGACGGGGGTGCCGCGACGATCCCCTCCGGCTGCGTGCTCGATGGCGTGCTCTACGTGCCCTCGCACGGCGTGACCGCCCTGGCGTCCCCCGACGGCGACGGCACGAAGCCGCGGCAGCTCTGGCGCTCGAGCCGGCTGAGTCCCGGCACGCCGAGCGCCGTCGCGAGCGGCGGTCGCGTCTTCGCCCTGGGCAAGGCCGACGTGCTCACCGCCGGTTCGATCACCGACGGCGAACGGCTCTGGCAGCTGCGGCTCCAGGGGCCGTTCAGCGCGACGCCCGCGATCGTGGGCGACCGGATGATCTGCGTGAGCGAGAAGGGGCTCGTGCAGATCATCGACGTCGCCGGCGACGAGGGCCGCGTGCTCGCGACGCTCGACCTCGAGGACGAGGTGCTCGCCTCGCCCGCGGTGGCCGACGGCGCGGTCTACGTCCGCACCAACGGGCGGCTCACGAAGCTCATCGCGCGGTGAGCGTTTTCCCGGCGTCGCGATCCATGACCGCATCGACGACCGCCGGCCCCTCCCTTCCCGGTGCACGCGATCCGCGGCGCCTGCGATCGCAGCGCTGGTTCGCCCCGGACGATCTCCGCAGCTTCGGCCATCGCAGCCGCCTGCGGCAGATGGGCTACGCGGCCGAGGAGGCCGAGGGACGGCCGGTCATCGCCATCCTCAACTCCTGGAGCGACCTGTCGCAGTGCCACACGCACTTCCCGGAGCGGGTGCAGGAGGTCAAGCGCGGCGTCTGGCAGGCGGGCGGGTTTCCGGTGGAGATCCCGGTGCTCGCCCTCTCCGAGATGTTCATGAAGCCGACGGCGATGCTCTACCGCAACCTGCTCGCGCTCGAGGCCGAGGAGGTGCTGCGGAGCCATCCGGTGGACGGCGCCGTGCTCATGGGGGGCTGCGACAAGACGGTCCCGGGGCTCCTCATGGGCGCGATCTCGGCCGACCTGCCCGCGATCTTCCTGCCCGCGGGCCCCATGCTCGCCGGTCGCCACCGGACCGAGCGGCTCGGCAGCGGCACGGACGTGTGGAAGTATTGGGCGCAGCGTCAGGCGGGCTGTCTCGACGCGTGCGTCTGGCGGCAGCTCGAGGAGGGCATCGCGCGGTCCGCCGGCACGTGCATGACGATGGGCACGGCCTCGACGATGGCGGCCGTCACCGAGGCGCTCGGGATGTCCCTGCCGGGCGCGGCGACGATCCCCGCCGTCCACTCGGCCCACGCCCGGATGGCTGCGGCGTGCGGCCGCCGGATCGTCGACATGGTGTGGGAGGACCTGCGTCCCTCGCGGATCCTCTCCCCGGCGGCGTTCGACAACGCGATCGTCACCGACATGGCGCTCGCCGGCTCGACGAACGCCATCGTCCACCTGCTCGCGCTCGCCGGCCGCGCGGGCGTGCCGCTGGCGCTCGACCGCTTCGACGCGCTCTCGCGCACGACGCCCGTGCTCGCCAACCTCCGGCCCGCCGGCGAGTACCTCATGGAGGACTTCCACGACGCCGGCGGTGTGCCGGCGCTCCTCTCGCGCATCGCCCACCTGCTCGACCTGCGCTGCCCCACCGTCGCCGGGCGGACGCTCGGCGAGGGCATCGCCGGGGCCGAGGTGATCGACGACCGCGTGATCCTGCCGCTGGCCTCGCCGCTCTCCACGGCGGGTGGCACGTTCGTCCTGCGGGGCTCGCTCGCCCCGGACGGATGCGTGATCAAGCCGACCGCCGCCGAGCCGAGGCTGCGGACGCACGTCGGCCGCGCCGTCGTCTTCGATTCGTACCCGGACCTCAAGGCCCGGATCGACGACCCGTCCTCGGGCATCACGGCCGACGACGTGCTCGTGCTGCGCAACGCCGGCCCGCTCGGCGCCCCGGGCATGCCCGAGTGGGGCATGCTGCCGATCCCGAGGCCGCTGCTCGAGCGGGGCGTGCGGGACATGGTGCGCGTGTCGGACGCCCGGATGAGCGGCACGAGCTACGGCACCTGCGTGCTCCACGTCGCCCCGGAGGCGGCGGTGGGCGGCCCACTCGCGATCGTGCAGACCGGTGATCGGATCGCACTCGACGTCGATGGTCGTCGGCTCGACCTGCTCCTGGACGACGCCGAGATCACCCGGCGCATGGCCCTGTGGCGTGCCGCACCGCCCCGCTTCACGCGTGGCTACACGCGGCTGTTCATCGACGAGACCACCCAGGCCAACCACGGCTGCGACTTCCGCTTCCTCGAGCGCGGCGCCGGCCCCGCGGCCGAGCCGGAGCCTGATATCTTCTGACGTGGGCGACGTTCCCCGCGCGGCGCGATGCGTCGCCACCCGCAGGCCGCTCGCCCCACCACCACGGACGACCGTTCGACCCCGAGGACGTCATGGCCAAAGCCCACCTGACACCGGATCACTTCGCCCGCTCGCCGATGGCCGTGCCGCCCCTGGCGCGTGACGCCCGTGGAGCCCTCGACGAACGGGCGAACGCGGCCCTGATCCGGCACATCGAGGCCGGCGGGATCACGCTCCTGCTCTACGGTGGCAACGCGAACGTCTACCACCTGCCGCTCGACGAGTACGAACCGCTGCTCGACATGCTCGGCCGGCTGCCGTCCGCCGAGACGCTCGTCGTGCCCGCGGCCGGTCCGACCTTCGGCCTGCTGCTCGAGCACGCCCGCGTGCTGCGACGCCACCGGTTCGCCACCGCGATGGTGCTCCCGCACCAGGGAATCACGACCAGCGCCGGTGTCGCGACGGGCGTGCGACGCTTCGTCGAGGCCGCCGGCATCCCCGCCCTGCTCTACGTGAAGCACGACGGGTTCATCGAGCCGGAGGATGTCGCGAGGCTCTGCCGGGACGGCCTCGTGTCCGTGATCAAGTACGCCACCGTGCGAACCGACCCCGCCAACGATCCCTACCTGCGCGAGCTGGTCACGCTCGTCGACCCGGCCACCGTCATCAGCGGCATCGGCGAGCAGCCCGCGATCGTCCACCTGCGCGACTTCGGACTGGGCGGCTTCACGACCGGCTGCGGATGCGTGGCACCGCGGCTGTCGTGCGACCTCCTGGCTGCGGTGCGCCACGGAGACTGGACCGAGGCCGAGCGGATTCGCACGATCTTCGCGCCCCTCGAGACCCTGCGCAACGCCCACAGCCCGATCCGGGTTCTGCACGAGGCGGTGGCGGCCGCCGGGATCGCCGCGACCGGGCCGATCCCGCCGCTGCTCGATCCGATCGAGCCCGCCCACGCACCCGCGATCGGCGCCGCGGCCCGGGCGCTGTTGGCCGCCGACGCACAGGTCGGCGCGACCCGCTGAGCGGTGGGCACCGCCGTGCCGGGCGAACGCCGGGGGCGGGCCGGCCGAATGCGGCCACGACGCCAGGTGTCCAGGTTCGGGCCGTCGCTTCCACCGCGGAGTTGCCGCGGTGGGATCGCGCATGGCCGTCCGTCTGTGCCGCGGCGCTGGACCAGCCGCGTAGGGTTGCCGGGAGATCCGGCGACGACCGTCCGAGGCGGCGCCGCTGCGATCGCCGCGACAGGGAGGTCGCAGCGATGACTCGCACAGCCCGCACGACTCTGGCCGGCATGACTCTGGCCCGCATGACGAGGTGCGCGTGTCGCCTCACGGTGGCGATCGCCTTGCTCCCGGTGGCGATCATGGCGGCGCAGGGTGGGATCGCGCCTGCCGCCGCGGCCGACGTCGCAACGCCCGCGGTGGCCCGGCAGGCATGCCCCGTCGACTGCGCGTCGTCGCGCGCCGCGTCTCGCCGCGACACGACGACGCCCATGCCCGACGGCCAGGCGGCCCATGACGCGAGGCTCTACGTGACCGGGATGGTCGCCACCTCGGGCCCCGTGGGGAGCGGGTCCGTGTCCGGGTCGGGGCAGCCGCCGTTGACGCCGGGAGTCGTGGGTGGCGGCGCCGGCGGAGAGATGGCCGTCGGGATGGCGCTGCCGCGGCCCGCCGGCTGGCTGAGGCTCGAAGTCGAAGGACGGGGTGGCCCCGCCGCCGCATCGTCGGCTGAAGCAGGAACGGGACCGCGACCATGGTCGAGCATGGTCAACGCATGGCGCGACGTCGGCATCACCGAGCGGGTCGGAGCCTACGCCGGTGGTGGCATCGGCATCGGCACGGCGGACGCCGAGTCGACGGGATCGATGGCGTGGCAGGCCGGTGCCGGGGTCACCTACGCCGCCACGGAACGCGTGACGATCGACCTCGGCTATCGCCACCGGGCGATCGGGCCGGCGCTCGGGGATGTCGGCGACGGCGAGGTGATGGTGGCGGTGCGGATGTTCGATCCCCTGCGCGGCTGGCTCCGCTAGAGAGAACGTCTCCGGCTTTGGTGGAGCAACGGCTCGGGGGCGGCAAAAGTCTCCTCGCTGTGGCCGCAGCGGCCACACGCTCGTCGAGCGTTCGCCGACCCCTCGCCTCCGTCTCCAGGTTTGCCACGTCGTCGCTTCAGCAAAACGGGATGCGGTCTAGTCCCGCGGCGGTGCCTCGTCGGTCAGTTCCACGCCGAATGCGGCCGCGATGGTCTCGATCGCGGTGGCGTGCGCGGGCGGGGCGTGCCGCCGCCAGTCGCCGAGATGCTCGCGAAACGTCCGCGGCTGCGACGGCCTGGCCGCGTTGAGCCACGGCAACGCGGCCCAGAGCTCCGGCTCATCCTCGAAGAATGGCAGCAGCGCCACGGCGACGATCCGGGCATTCTCGCGGTCGGTCGGCACCGTGGGCAGCACGTCGTGGTGCCGGGCGTACCAGTCGGCGAGTGCCATCCCCTCGGGCAGCCGCCCCTCGTCGATGAGCCGTGCGGCATAGTCCGCGAGCGACGTCGCGTAGTCCCGCCAGTTCGGGTACGGCGGCGTCTCCCGCCACCCGTCCGCCATGCGTCGCAGCACGTAGATGCTCGCGAGCTCGCACAACGCCTCCTCGAACCAGCGGTTCCCCGTGTCGTCGCGGTCGAATCGGCAGAACACGTGGCAGAGTTCGTGACCGAACTGATAGGCGTACTGCGACCAGAACGTGCCGCCGGTGTTGAGGTGCACGCGTACGGCCCCGTCCTCGGCGCGTTCGAACAGTGAAATCGGTCCACCCCGCGGACGAACCTCGATCACGATGACGCCGGCACCGGGCACGTGGGGCAGGAGCGCGTCGACGACGGAGCCGAGCACCGCACGCACGTCCGCGGGCACCGCTCCCTCCCACTCCCCGTCGTCAGCCAGACGCAGCGTGACCGTGGAGGTCACGCCGCCGGCGGCCGCGAGGTCCGGCGGCCGAGCGGGGCCGTCGGGATCGGCCGCATCGGTGCGGCGATCGTGGAGCGACGTGCCGAGGACGATCACGAGGGCCGCGCCCATCACGACGGCACCGACCGACGACCGCAAGCACCCGCGTCTCGTGACGTCGTCCACGTCGTCGTGCATCACGCCGTCCGCCCTCGGCCCGCCCACACCCTGCCGCCGATGATCGTCCGCCGACAGGCCAGCCGCCGGTTGAGGATCACGAGGTCGGCGCGCTTGCCCGTCTCGATGCTGCCCGCCTCGGCCTCGATCCCGCTGCGCTCCGCCGGCGTGAGCGATGCCATCCGCACCGCCTCCACCAGCGTCGCACCAGCGGACCGCACCATCGTGCGCACCATGTGGTCCATGCCCGCCACGCTGCTGGCGAGCGCGTCGCCCACCCGCCCCACGGCACCGTCACTTTCGAACCACGGGCCGTCCGCCTCCGAGCCGAATCGATAGCGTCCCGGGGGCATGTCGAGCGCACGACTCGAATCGGTCACGAGGCAGACCCGTTCCGCCCCCTTCATGCGCAGGGCGAAGGCGAGCAGCTCCGGGGCGAGGTGCCGCCCGTCGGCGATCACCTCGGTGCTCATCGCCGGCTCCGCGAGGACGAACTGCTCCATGCTCGCCTGCATCGGCGCCCCGAATCGGGCGCGGAGCGACGGCACCGAACTCATCGCACACCAGAAGTGGTCGACGTGGCGCATGCCGGCCCGGAACGCGGCGACCATCTCCGACCAGCTCGCGTTCGAGTGGCCGCAGGTGACGAGGCAGCCGCGGCGGCGGGCGGCCCGATAGAACGCGACGGCTCCCGGCAGTTCGGCGGCGCAGGTGGCGATGCGCACGAGCCCGTCGCGAAACCATCGGCCGTACTCGGCGGCGGCAGGGTCGCGGCGGGCTGCGGCGGCGTGGCATCCGGTCTTGCCGGCCGCGAAATAGGGCCCGTAGAGGTGCACCCCCGCGAGCCGTGCCCCGACCTGCGGCCGCCAGGCGGCGCGCACGGCGCGGCAGGCGTCGAGCATCGCGTCGATCTGCTCGCGTCGGCCCACGGTGGTCGTGGCGAAGAGCGTCGTCGTGCCGTGACGCGCATGCGCGGCGAGCACGGTGCGGACGGCATCGGGCGTGCCGTCCATGAAGTCGGCACCGGCGCCGCCGTGAACATGGAGGTCGACGAAGCCCGGTGCGATGAAGCCGCCCCCGGCGTCGACCACCCGGGCACCCGGAGCGATCGCCGCCCCACGTCGCACGGAGGTGATGACACCGTCCTCGCAGACGACCTGGCCGTCGGCGAGCAGGCCGTCGGGCAGGACGACCGTGCCATGCCGCACGACCAGAACTCCGTCCCGGCGGACGGACGCGGCTGCGTGTCCCGTCCGGCGTGCACTCCGCGCCCGGGGATCGTTCATGGCTCGCGCACCCACGCTGTGGCTCTCGGGCAGCCACCGGACAGGGTGGCACGTCGGCCGGTGAGCCGCCACAATCTTGCGGCCGTCCGCGTTCGCCGTCCATCCACCGACGGTGGCAGGACCTCGGCCCGCGAGCCCGTTGATCATCCCGGAGTGCGCCGCCATGACCACGACCCGTCGCTCGTTCCTCAGGTCCTGCGGGCTCGCCACCGCGGTCGCCGCGGCACCGGCCGTGGTCCGCGGTCGTGACCTCAACGGCCGACTTCAGATCGCCTGTGTCGGCGTGGACGGCATGGGCTATGCCGACATCACCGCCACGGGGGACCACCCCAAGGTGGCGTTCGTCGGGTTCTGCGACATCGACGCGAACCGCTTTGCCAAGGCCGATGCCAAGGTTCCCGGCGTGCGGCATTTCGCCGACTACCGCGAGATGTTCGCGACCCTGGGAGACGGATACGACGCCGTGCTCATCGACACGCCGGACCACATGCACGCGCCGGTGGCGGTGGCGGCGATGCAGGCCCGCAAGCACGTCTACTGCCAGAAGCCGCTCTCGCACACGCTCTGGGAATCGCGGCAGATGCAGCGCTGGGCCGAGGCCACCGGCGTGACCACGCAGATGGGCAACCAGATCCATTCGAACGCCGAATACCGTCTGGCGACGCGCCTGATCCGCGACGGTGCGATCGGCAGGGTGCGGCAGGTCCACTCCTGGGTCGGCGTCACGGGCAACGAGCGGACGAAGCTCCTCGCGCCCCCCGCGGCGGCGCCGGTGCCGTCGAACGTGGACTGGAATCTCTGGATCGGCGCGGCGCCCATGCGCGACTACGCGCCGGCCTATCACCCCTTCATGTGGCGCGACTGGCAGGACTTCGGGTGCGGGGGCCTCGGTGACTTCGGCTGCCACATCCTCGACCCGGTCTTCACGGCGCTGGGCATCACGGCGCCGCAGAGCGTGCGGGCCCGCAACAGCGGGATCAACGACCAGATCTGGCCCACGCAGGAGATCGTCACCTACGTCTTCCCCGGCACGGAGTTCACCGCGGGCAAGGATCTCGAGGTGATCTGGATGGACGGGGGGCTGCGGCCGGAGCACACGCTCGCGCGGATGCCCGGCGACAAGCCGCTGCCGCGGGCGGGCAGCATCTTCGTGGGCGAGGAGGGATGCATGGTGCTGCCGCACGTCGGCATGCCGCAGCTCTATCCCGTCGAGAAGTACGCCGCGTACGCGATGCCGAAGGTGGAGCCGCTCAACCACCGTCACGTCTGGGTGGATGCCTGCCTCGCCGGCACCAAAACGAGCGACGGCTTCCACTACGCCGGCCCGCTCACCGAGACGGTGCACCTGGGCAACATCGCGACCCGCCTGGCCATCCCGACCCGCGACGCCGTGACCGGCCGGCTGGTCGAGCCGGAAGGCGTGCTCGAGTGGGACGCCGCGACGATGAGCTTCCGCAACGCCCCCGCAGCCGACCGCCTCATCACGAAGCCGTACCGCAAGGGCTTCGAGGTTGCCGCCGCACCGACCGCGTGACCGACCACCTGCCGACGGGCTGACGGCGGCTGGCACCGCCTACGGCCGGCGTGGGGTGGCTGCCTCCGGCGTCGAGACCAGTTCGAACCGCAGGTCGGTCGCGCCCCGTGACAGCGACGCGGTGAGTCCCGAGGTCTCGGGATTTCCAAACCGCCGTCAGGGGGCGAGTCGCTCGAGCGCCCAGCGGCCGGAGGCGTCGCGCGTGAAGCGCAGGCGGTCGTGCAAACGGCTCGGCCGGCCCTGCCAGAATTCGATCCGCTCGGGCACGACGCGAAAGCCGCCCCAGTGCTGCGGCCGCGGGATCGCCGCGTCGTCCGGATGGAGCACCCGAAAGCGGGCGACGAGATCCTCGAGCGATCGGCGATCGGGAATCACCTCGCTCTGCGGCGAACTCCAGGCGCCGATCCGCGACGCGGTCGGGC
>Ga0214923_10004331_pt1 | contig 17218 bp, 14 predicted proteins | sample LL1510_MetaG_FD_177993 | JGI IMG/M metagenome (GOLD analysis project Ga0214923, IMG submission 177993) | Freshwater microbial communities from Lake Lanier, Atlanta, Georgia, United States - LL-1510 | ecosystem: Environmental > Aquatic > Freshwater > Lake | place: USA: Georgia | collected... | reverse complement strand
CCAATTTTTGGATATTTGAGATTCCTTGATAATTGACTTCAGGACCTAATCCTAAATATCCAAAAATTGGATAATTGCCAAAGGCATCTGCGGTATTTCCTTGTGCCAATGTTGCTGGCATGCTGTCTCTAAAATGAAAGTTCTGCTGGGTTCTATTCTGCATCCATCCTAACCCAGCAGAAATACTCCATTTTTGCGACAACTTATATCTTAATGCGAAATGCAATTGAGCTGCGCTCAAGGCAAATTCACTTTGCTTCATTCTTTCTAGATAGTTTTTGTGTACATACTTCTCCAAAGATGGAGTTGCGCTGTACATTACAGATGTCTGATTTTGATCATACCCAACCTCAAAAGCCCAGGCTGACAAATTCCTTTTCGCGGGCTCCTGAGGTTTTAGGGTTATCAATGTCGACTGTAAAAGATTTCCAAAATAAATTGGAGCGATTTCTAGCTGTTTTGCATTGAAATCTTCTGAAACTATATAATTAAATTTTGATGAAATTTCGTTTTTGGTATTTGCAATCATCTCTTCATGCAAAACATTCGATTTAGAAACTATTTCGCTGTTTTGAATTGCAATATCTTTAACAATAGATGTGGAAGATTGAATTTGAATTGTGTGATTGTTTGTTTTAGCAACTCCTATTTGGGTTGGAACATCTGATTTATCTGCATTCTGGTTGTCAATCTTGTTATTTTGACTTTTCTCGATAACAACTTGATCAATTTTGTTGTTTTCAGATTGCAATTCGTTTGACTGTCCTCCAAAATAGAAAATAGAAGAAGCGACAACGGCAACGGTAGAAGCAGCAACGGAACCAAACAATACAAAGCGGCGTTTTTTATTTGCTTTGTTTTCCAATTTTGCGTCAAGCTGATCCCAAGCAAAAGCAGCAGGCATAGGTGCAAATTCAGAGAATTTGTCCTGTAACTGTTGGTCAATATTTGGGTTCTTGTTATTCAAAATTGTTTAATCGTGTTTTACTTTCTATTTGATCTTTTAGCATTTTTCTCGCTCTGCTTAAAATACTCTTTGAATTGGATTCGGTGGTATTTAAGAACTGGGCGATTTCTTTGTGAGACAATTTATCGATAGCATACATGTTCAAAACAATTCCATATTTGTCGGGCAGTTGCTTCATTAACTCGAGCACCTGATCGGCGGAAAGTTCTTCCATGTCTGCTGTTACATCCTCGGTATCGGTGGCGGCATTGGCACTATCTATATCTACCAAAATGGGATCATTTTTCGCTTTTCTATATTTTGAAAGCGCCAAATTGATAAATATGCGTGTCATCCATCCTTCGAAACCATGTGTTTCTCTCAAAGAATTTATACTGTCAAAGATCTTTATGAAACCCTCTTGCAACAAGTCTTGGGCATCTGCATTGCTTTTGGAATACCTCAGGCAATGTCCGAACATTTTTGCACCGAAACGATCGAAGAGTTCCTTTTGAGCTCGACGGTCATTTTTGATACATCCGGATATGATTTCCTCATTTGTTAACAAGTAGCTTCAAGATTATGACGTGAAAATTAGAAAAGGTTGCAAAAAAAAATTAAAATTGTATCGATTTTTATCAAAAACATGAAAAATAAAGCCTTTGTACTCAAAACATTTTTAATAATTTCAATTTCAACCTTGTTTATAAGACCTGTAAAAGCACAATATTACGAACAGGATGTTTATTCAGCAACCAAATACGTAACTATTTACACTTCTGATTTCGTAATTGGTAAAAATAAATTGAATACTTTTATTTCATCAACAAAATGTGAAGTGCTAAACCAAGATATAAATTCTAAAAACTACGACGTGTCATTTGAATTTAATGAAAATATGGTAGGCTCTTTGGATTCAATCTTGAATCAGATTGGTTACATTGCCAGTTCAATTCAAAACAACAACAATAATAAGTTGAAAACCAAAAAACTGGAAGCGGAATTAGAGGATAATTCATACAAGTTAGACAAACTTAGCAACAAATTAAAAACTGATACAAATACCGCTTCTCGCAAGAACCTAGAATATTTAATTGAAAATATTGAGGAAAACAACAGAAGAATTACGCGAAACTTAAAACAAATAAAAGATAATTTTAATATCGTTTTTGTAAAAGTTACCATAAACGATGAATTTTCAAATACATCAAATTCTAAAATATCTTTTGCCAAAATGCCAGGAATAACCTACAATTGTTTGTTTGTTGAAAATCCAAAAAGTCATGTTTCAGCAAACCAGTACTCGGGCTACAACATGAAATACATTTTCACCAAAGGGAAAAGTTACTTTCAAATTGGGGTGATGAAAAAAGCAAACGATAACAACCTACATACCTTAATTTATGATAGCTTGAATGGCAATACCATCAATGAATTTTTCACTATAGAATTTGGGCAAGATTATTATACCCGATATTTCGGTCGTGGAAATAGAAAATTCTTCAATTTATATTCGGGTTATTCAATTGGCGGCACGATTATCAACCACGTAAACGACCTAAATACGCGTTTTGTGGCTTTCACAAATTTGAGTATGGGTATTGAAATTTTAAAAACTAAACATGTTTTAATCGATACCAAAGGTTCTTATTTTTTACCACTAGCCGATATCAACCGAAATACAAGAGGCATGATGATGAGCGCTTCATTTAATTTTGTATTCTAATGAAATTTGCCAAAAAAAAGCTGTCAGAATCAGAATTGATGCTTATTTATAAGGCATTGATAAAACCTCGCATTATTGAAGAGCGCATGCTGGTTTTGCTTAGGCAAGGAAAAATTGGCAAGTGGTTTAGTGGAATTGGACAAGAAGCCATTTCGGTAGGACTTACATTGGCCCTTTTTGAAGATGAATACATTTTGCCTTTGCACAGAAATTTAGGGGTTTTTACCACCCGTAACATGTCCGACCAGCAATTATTTGCACAGTGGCAAGGCAAAAAAAGTGGCTTTACAAAAGGCCGCGACCGAAGTTTCCACTTTGGAAGCAATGAGCACCATATTGTTGGAATGATTTCTCATCTTGGCGCTATGCTTGGTGTTGCCAATGGCATTGCGCTTGCAGATATTTTAGAGAACAAACAACGCGTAACCGTTTGTTTTAGCGGTGATGGTGGGACCAGCGAAGGTGACTTCCATGAAGCCATGAACGTTGCCGCGGTTTGGTCATTGCCCGTGATTTTTTTAATTGAAAACAATGGTTATGGTTTATCAACTCCAAGTCAGGAGCAATTTCGTTGTAAACAGTTTATTGATAAAGGAATAGGCTATGGAATGGAAACCCTTCAAATTGATGGAAATAACATTCTAGAAGTGTATCATGAACTTTCAACACTAACCAAATCTATGAGGGAAAATCCAAGGCCCGTTTTGGTGGAAGCTCTCACCTTCCGCATGCGTGGGCATGAAGAAGCAAGTGGTACCAAATATGTCCCTCAAGAGCTTTTTGAAAAATGGATTAAAAAAGACCCTATTTCAAATTATGAAAAATATTTGATTTCAGAGGGATATTTAACACCAGAGTTGAAATCAAGTATTGAAAAAGAAATTTTAACGCAGTTAAATGAAGCCATCGAAGCCGTTTTTGCTGAGCCAGAAATAGAGCCCGATTTACAAGAAGAACTCAACGATGTTTATGCGCCTTTTATCCCTCAGCACAATACTATCAACGAAGGAAATAGCACAGAAATGCGTCTTATTGACGCAGTGCGAAATGCACTTTGGTTGGCCATGGAAAAGCATGATAACTTGGTGATTATGGGACAAGATGTTGCCGAATACGGAGGGGTATTTAAGGCTACAGAGGGATTTTTGGAAAAGTTTGGGAAACACCGTGTAAGAAACACCCCCATTACCGAAAGCAGTATTTTAGGCGCTGGTTACGGCTTGGCCATTCGAAAACACAAAGCCATTGTTGAAATGCAATTTTCCGATTTTGTTACTTGTGGATTTAATCAAATTGTAAATAATTTGGCAAAAAGTCACTACCGTTGGGGTCAACCTGCCGACGTGGTGGTGCGCATGCCAACTGGAGCTGGCGTACAAGCCGGACCTTTTCACAGTCAGAGTACAGAATCTTGGTTTTACAATGTACCAGGATTGAAAATCTATTACCCAAGTACGGCCAAAGATGCCAAAGGGTTATTGCTCCGGGCAATTGAAGATCCCAATCCTGTGCTCTTTTTCGAACACAAATATTTGTACAGAACCCAGGCTGATTTGGTTCCAGAAGATTATTATACCATTGATGAGGGACAAGCAACTGTTCACGATTTTGGAAACGAGGCCTGTATTATCACTTTCGGTTGGGGAGTTCAAAAAGCCATTGAAGTGACAAAAGAGAACAACTTTAAAATAAAAATCATTGACCTAAGAACCCTTGTACCGTTGGATAAACAAACCATTAGCAAAGTAGTGAAAGAAACTGGCAAGGTATTGGTTTTAACCGAAGATTGTTTAACGGGAAGCATCGCTTCTGATATTGCAAGTTGGATATCTGAAGAATTTTTCGTATATTTAGACAGCCCTGTAATGCGTTTAGGAAGTTTAGACACCCCTATTCCTCTAGCAAAATCTCTAGAAGATCAGTTTCTTCCTTGGGGAAGATTGAAGGGAAAACTGCAGGAACTTTTGGAATTCTAAGGTTTATAAAGGTTTATGAGGGTTTATAAAAGTTTATAACAAAAAAAACATATAACTCGTTTAATTTTAAATATAAAATTTCTTGAGCATAAATTAATAAATCAACAAAATAGTACAATCTTTATAATAACTTAAAAGGCTAATTATAACTTTCGAACTAAAACAACATATATTTTGAAAGCAATCAAATAATTAAACTTCTAGCCAATTAACCTTCATAAACGCTTATAAACTTGATAAACGCTTATAAACCTAGTTATACATTAAACCTAAAGTGCATACAATCGCCATCTTTAACGATGTATTCTTTGCCTTCAACGCGGAGTTTTCCAACATCGCGGCAGGCTGATTCAGAGCCATGATGAATCCAATCTTCGTATGCAATTACTTCTGCTCGAATGAATCCTTTTTCAAAATCGGTATGAATAATAGCCGCGGCTTGAGGCGCTTTGGTACCTTCGGTAATTGTCCAAGCCCTTACTTCTTTCACTCCCACTGTAAAATATGTGATGTAATTTAATAATTTATAAGCTGCTTGAATTAACTTTTCAACTCCGCTTTGATTTAATCCCATTTCTTCAAGGAAAATTTTACGGTCTTCATAGCTTTCAAGTTCAGCAATTTCAGCTTCAATTGCCGCGGAAATAATTAAAATTTCGGCGTTTTCGTCTTTTACTGCATTGCGAACCAATTCAACATATGCATTTCCATTGATAGAACTGTCTGGATCTACGTTACAAACGTAAAGCACAGGTTTTTCGGTGAGTAAATTTAAATCCTTTACAAACTCTTTCTTTTCAACTTCAATTTCTATTGTGCGGGCATTTTTGCCTTGCAACAAATGAGCTTTATAGGCTTCGCAAACTTCTAAAGTTTTAGCTGCTTCTTTATCGCCACCTGTTCTTGCTTGTTTTGCGATTTTAGAAATTCTCGCTTCAAGAGTTTCCAAATCTTTCAATTGCAATTCGGTGTCAATAATTTCTTTGTCGCGAATTGGGTTTACCGATCCATCAACGTGAATGATATTATCATCGTCGAAACATCTTAAAACGTGAAGAATGGCATGGGTATTTCTAATATTTCCTAAGAATTGGTTACCAAGTCCATCGCCTTTTGAAGCTCCTTTCACCAAACCTGCAATGTCAACAATTTCAATTGTAGTAGGTACAATATTTTGAGGATTTACAAGCTCGGCAAGCTTGTTCATGCGTTGATCCGGAACGGTAATTGTTCCAACATTCGGCTCAATAGTGCAGAATGGAAAATTAGCTGATTGCGCTTTTGCGCTAGAAACTGCGTTAAAAAGGGTTGATTTACCTACGTTTGGCAAACATACGATTCCACATTGTAAAGACATTTGGATACAAAGTTACTCTAATAAATCACCAATATCTTGTAAAATTTTCTTGGTGAGGTTTTCTGCGGTTGTTAAACTCGCACTTTCGGCATAAATACGAATGATTGGCTCGGTATTGCTTTTACGCAAATGAACCCAATCTCCATCAAAATCAATTTTAACACCATCAATTGTATTGATAGGTTGTTTTTTGTATTTGTCGCAAATTTTTTCTAAAATCAAATCCACATTTGTACCCTCTTGAAGTTCAGCCTTGTTTTTAGACATCATGTAAGTTGGATACAAAGCACGCAAACCTGAGGTTGTCATGTTCGACTCTGCTAAATGAGTCAGGAATAATGCAATTCCTACCAAAGCATCGCGGCCATAATGTAGTTCTGGCAAAATAATTCCGCCGTTACCTTCTCCCCCAATAATTGCGTTGTTTGCTTTCATGCATTCAACAACATTCACTTCACCAACTGCACTTGCAAAATATTTTTGACCTGCTTTTTCAGTAAGTTCTTTTAATGAACGGGTACTTGATAAATTACTCACGGTTGCACCGGGAGTATGTTTTAAAACGTAATCTGCACAAGCAACCAAGGTATATTCTTCACCAAACATTTCGCCATCATCAGAAATGAATGCCAAACGATCTACATCTGGATCAACTACAATTCCCAATTGGCATTTGTCGGCTTTCACCACAGAAGAAATTTCTCCCAAGTGCTCAGCCAAGGGTTCTGGATTGTGCGCGAAATGACCGGTAGGCTCTCCGTTTATCATTACAATATCCGAAACACCTAAAGCATTAAGCAATCGGGGAATGGCAATTCCACCGACACTGTTTACCACATCAACCGCAATTTTGTAATTTTTAGCTTTGATAAGATCTGGTTTTACCAAATCAAGGTCAAGAATTTTTTGAATATGATAATCTAAATAATCTGTTTTTGTTATTTTACCCAAATGATCGACGGTTGCGAAAGCAAATTCGCCTTTTTCTGCAATTTCTAAAATGGCTTCACCATCGGCAGCGCTAATAAACTCACCTTTTTCATTGAGCAATTTGAGCGCATTCCATTGTTTAGGATTGTGACTCGCGGTAATTATAATACCACCAGCAGCATTTTCTGCAACTACTGCCATTTCAACTGTGGGTGTGGTAGCCAATTCTAAATCTACAACATTGATTCCCAATCCAATAAGTGTATTCACAATTAAATCTTGCACCATAGGACCGCTAATTCTGGCATCTCTTCCTACAACTATTTTTTTATTGTCTGATTTCTGAAAAATCCAAGTGCCATAAGAAGATGCGAACTTTACAATATCGATAGGTGTAAGATTAAGTGATGGAGCGCCGCCTATTGTACCTCTGATACCTGAAATTGATTTAATTAATGTCATAAATTTTCGGGTGCAAAAATAGATAAAAAAGGCTAGAGTTTATTTGCAATGAGTTAATTTTTTTGAGAAAATTATCTAATTATCGATTAAGTGGATGATTTTAAGTAAATCACAACATTTTGCTTTAATTTAAAGGGATTAAGTGAAATTTATTACCTTTGTTAAATGCAAAAAATTGTTGAATGTGTTCCTAATTTTAGTGAAGGAAAAAATTTACAAATTATCAAACAAATAACAGATGCCATTGAAAGTGTTGATGGAGTGCAATTATTGGATGTAGACCCAGGAAAAGCAACCAACAGAACTGTGGTAACCATAGTGGGAGAAGTTGAATTGGTGGTTGAAGCGGCATTCAGAGGCATACAAATGGCCTCAACCTTAATTGATATGCGCAATCATACTGGCGAACATCCAAGAATGGGAGCAACCGATGTTTGTCCCCTTATCCCAATCTCTGGAATTTCAATGGAAGAAACCGCACAATATGCACAACAATTGGCAAAACGTGTAGCAACCGAATTGTCAATTCCAACCTATTTATACGAAGACGCTCAACCTAACAAAAATCGCTCAAATTTAAGTGTAATTCGCGCTGGAGAATACGAAGGTTTCTTTGAGAAAATTAAAGATCACGTTTGGGCTCCAGATTTTGGAAAAGCAGAAATGAATGCAACATCAGGCGCAACTGTTATTGGTGCCCGAGATTTCCTAATTGCATTCAATATCAACCTAAACACAAAAAGTACCCGCGTTGCTAACCGCATTGCATTTGATGTGAGAGAAGCAGGAAGGGTAAAACGTGAAGGGAATCCTATTTCAGGGAAAATTGTAAAAGATGAAAATGGAGAAGATGTGCGTATTCCAGGTAAATTAAAATCAGTGAAAGCCATTGGTTGGTTTATAGAAGAATACAACATTGCTCAAATAAGCATGAACCTAACAAACTACCATGTTACTCCCCTTCATATTGCCTTCGAAGAAACTCGTAAAAGTGCCGATGAACGCGGTGTGCGAGTTACAGGGAGTGAATTGGTGGGACTTATACCTTTGCAATCGATGCTTGATGCAGGAAAATACTTCTTAGAAAAACAAGGTTTGAGTTCAGGTGTAAGCGAATCTGAACTGGTAGATATTGCCATTAAATCTTTGGGACTAAGTGAAATTTCACACTTCGATCCAAAAAAGAAAATCATAGAATATATCCTTCAAGATCCTAAAAAATCAAAGTTGGTTTCGATGACCGTAAAAGGATTCGCCGATGAAACCGCTTCTGATAGTCCCGCTCCAGGTGGTGGAAGTATTGCCGCTCTTTCTGGTGCTTTGGGCGCTTCTTTGGGAACGATGGTTGCCAATTTAAGTGCTTCTAAAAGAGGTTGGGAAGACAGGGTTGGTGAATTTTCTCCTTGGGCCGAAAAAGGACAAAAACTCAAAGATGAATTGTTGTTTTTGGTAGATGAAGATACCCGTGCATTTGATGGAATTATGGCTGCTTTTGGTTTGCCAAAAGACAATGCAGAACAAGTTGCTGCGCGCAAACAAGCCATTGAAGACGCAAGCAAATATGCCACTGAAATTCCGTTCAAAACAATGCAAGCTGCATTTAACTGTATTCCTTTGTTGAAGGAAATGGCTACCAATGGAAATCAAAACTCATTGAGCGATGTAGGCGTTGGTGCAATTTGTATCAAAACCGCAGTAAGAGGTGCTTGGTTAAATGTTTTGATCAACGCAAAAGGACTTACAGATAAAGTTTGGGCAAAAAATATTGTTGAACAAGCAAGAACATTGCTCGCAGAAAATCATAAGTTGTGCGATGAAATTGTAATCGGGATTGAAAGGGAATTGGATAGTTTATAAGCGTTTATGAAGGTTTATGAGGGTTTAGACTTCAACTAAACGCATGGTAATGCTTCTAAACTCCGAAGGAATCTAAACGAGCGGAGCTCTTCTAAACGAGCGAAGCTCTCCTAAACGATTGAAGCTCTTCTAAACGCACGAAGCTCATGAAATGCAACCAAACAATTGAAAAAAATAACGCTCATATTGACACTTTTTGTTGCTTCCACTTCTGAAGCGCAGTTTGCTCCAGCGGCGGGGAAAGCGGGCAGTACTGCAATTAAAGCAGACAGTGCTTGCTTTGTGAATTGGGCTATCGAATGTGCTGTAAAAAGAGGTTTGGCACAAATCAACTTATCCGATTCTGGATATGCTTCCGTGGGAACAGCAAACGCAGCAATTGGTCAAGCACTTAAAAACGGGGTTGTTAGTCTTGGCGACGGCGGTTCTGCTGTACTCACTTTCGATCCGCCCATTGAAGATCAAGACGGTTTTGATTTTGCCATTTTTGAAAATGCATTCCTCGATACTTTTTTGGAATTTGCACACGTAGAAGTTAGCAACGATAAAATCAACTGGATAAAATTTCCTTCCGTATCGCTTACCTCAACTTCAAAACAAGTTGACCCATTTGGATATACCCACCCAGAAAATATTTCCAATTTGGCAGGAAAATACAAAATGCCCTATGGCGTTCCATTCGACCTGACTGAATTGAAAGATAGTCAATATTACCAAACTACTTTTCAATATGTGAGGATTACAGACGTTGTTGGATCTATCGATCCCTCGTTGGGATCAAAAGATTCTAAAGGCAACATGATCAACGACCCATGGCCTACCCCATTTGCAAGTTCAGGATTTGATTTAGATGCTGTAGGTGTAATTCACCAATCTGCAACCACCAACAATGTAAATTCTCTTTCTCAAAATTCATTTTGTCATTACAATGGTCAAACCCATCAAGTGGAGTTCAATCATTCAATTAATGAATCTGTTTCCCTATTCAAAGCAAACGGAAGCCTAATTTTTAAAACATATTTATCAAGTAAAACTTTACACATCCCTCAAAATATTGTTTCAGGAATGTATTTTTTACGTTGTTCCAATGGAACTGTTAAATTGATAATTGATTAAATTATTTCAATAAACCCACCATATCTATGGTGCGCAAAAATGAACCACTCACGTTATTTGTGAGGGCTACAAAACACTTATTTTCGTCGAGGCATGTCCAAAAATAGGTTCTAAAACCTTTCCACCAACCGTTGTGAAAGGCCCATCTTTTACCATCTATCCATTTAATTCTCCAACCCATGGCATAATATCCATCGGCACTGGCAACCGCAGTTGGTGTCCACATTTCTTGTTTGGTATAACTATGCAGAATGTAGGAGCTGCGTAAAGCCCGATCTAACAGAAACATTTCAAAAACACTGGAATACACCCCTTTGTCGCCGGTGGTTCCATTGAACATATTATCGTCAAACATACTCCAATTGTCATACCCTTGCACGGGATAATCTTGAAGCGGAATACTATCAAAATTACAAACATGGGTAAACTTCATATCGGCCACTTTGCAAATATTATTTTTCACAAACGACCTAAAATCTTGCTTGCTTGTTCTCTCAACAATCAAACTCAACAATGCAAAATTAGAATTGCAGTAGTCGTAATTCCCAGGCAGAACAAAACGTTTATCGGGTTGTGCATTTAACAAATCAATTACGTCTTCATTCACCAAGTGCTTATTTCCTTCCCTCAAATTAAATCCTTTATAATTAAAATAAAAGTAATCTGGAATTCCAGATGTATGGCTCAACAAATTCCGGATGGTTAAGTTGTTTCGTTTGAATTCAGGAATATACCAATGTACACTGTCGTCTATATTCAAATACCCATCTTGGTGAAGCATCATCACCGAAATTCCGGTAAAAACTTTCGACACGGAAGCAAGTTGAAATACTTCATCGGGGTAAACAGAATCTTTGGTGCCCCACAATCGAAATCCGCGAGACCCATAAATAATACTGTCGTTTTTGAACATCAAAAACGACCCATTAAAGTTCCCAATCCTATTAAATTTGTCAAAAAACTTATTGATTTTCCGGGCAGTGGTATCAGAAAATGGCACATACTTTTGCTGAAAAGCAATTTCAGTAGAACTCATTGGCCTGGTATTTTGCGCTATAAGATATTGAGGGACAATTATCCCCAATAAAAAAAAGAAGCGGCAATATTTACGAAGCTGTTGCATTTTCAACTGCAACAAAAATAAAGGCTACAAGATTAAATAGAATTGAAGTTACACACACCAAAAAGGGGCGTATTTTTTAAGGAACATTGATGATTTTATGTGTTTGCAGAGAAATTTGCCAATGTGGATTTTCCTTCACAAAATCAATAATTGCAGGTATCATTTTTTCACGTTTGTCCCACTCCGGTTGGATATACAATTTACAAGATGCGCTGCAAAAATGTTCCCATTTGGTTGCCCATTCAAAATCAGAGTTGTTGAACGCCACTATTTTCAATTCGTGTGCTTTTGGAATTTCTGATTCAATTGGAAATTTGAATTTCTTGGGAGATAAGGTAATCCAATCAAAGTTACCTTGAATTTCATAGGCCCCAGATGTTTCAATATGCACCCGAATGCCATTCTGCTGAAATGTATCAACAATGGAATTCAAATCATACATAGCGGGTTCACCACCTGTAATCACAACCACTTTTGCTTTGGTTTCTGAAACCCAAGTACTCATTTGCTGAGCTGAATAAGTTGGGTAGCCTTCAGTATTCCAACTTTCTTTCACATCGCACCAAGTGCAACCGACGTCGCAACCTGCCAAACGAATAAAATAAGCTGCTACTCCCGTAAATGCACCTTCTCCTTGAATGGTGTAAAAGTGTTCCATTACAGGAAAAACCGATTCCATCAAAGTTGGGCTTTTCGTGCTTTTAAAGTATTGTTCAACAGTGCAGTGATGGTCATAGGACCTACGCCACCCGGAACCGGAGTAATTGCAGATGCTACTTTTTCAACTGATTCGAAATCTACGTCGCCGCATAATCTCCAACCTGCTTTTTTACTTGCATCTTCAACACGGGTTGTTCCAACGTCAATCACTACTGCTCCTTCTTTTACCATATCGCCAGTTACAAATCCTGGTTTACCTATTGCTGCCACAATGATATCGGCTTGCTTGGTGTAAAACGATAAATTTTCAGTACGGCTATGGCACACTGTTACAGTGGCATTTCCTGTTTTACCAGGGTTAGATAATAAAATAGAAATTGGACGACCTACAATATTGCTACGACCAATAACCACAGCGTGTTTACCAGAAGTTTCAATTCCATAATGAGCCAAAATCATGGTAATCCCTAGCGGTGTAGCAGAAACAATACCATCGTTTCCTTTAGCCAACTGTCCCATGTTTACATCGTGAAATCCATCAACGTCTTTTTCAGGTAAAATGGCTTGGGTAATTTTGGTTTCATTGATATGTTTTGGCAATGGCAATTGCACGATCAAACCATCTATTTCAGGATTTTGATTGATTTCTGCAATTTTCTCTAACAATTCTTCTTCGGTCAGGGTTGATTCATAGCGAATCACTGATCCAGAAAAACCAACTTCGTGACAAGCTTTTTCTTTTGCAGCCACATAAGTTTGACTGCCACCGTCATTACCAACTAAAATTGCTACCAAATGTGGCGCACGATGCCCATTTGCAACCATTTCACTCACTTCTTGAGTGATTTTTTGCTTGAGTGTATCTGCAACTTCTTTGCCATTTAATATCAATGCCATAGATGCAAAAATACTCAATTTAAGGGAAAATCGGAAGAAAAATCGAATCTTTTGAATAATTGAACTACATCAATTCAACGTAAGTGCATCCATCGCCACCCCTGTCGGCATGCTCATCGTAATACCTTTTTACAAAGTTGATGGTTTTTAAATGCTGCCTCAACAACTTTTTCAATATGCCATCGCCACGACCATGAATAATTTTAATGGTTCCTTGTCCCAAAGCATACGCTTCATCAAGCCATTTTTGCAATTTCAGCACTGCTTCATCTCCCCTTACCCCGCGTAAATCCAATTCAACAGAAAAAGTTGCTTGGCGTTCTACCCAGTTAAATCCTACTTTTGCTTTTTGCTTGCTATTTCCAGCAACTGAGCGCGACATTTGCAATTCTTCAATCGGAACCCACATTTTCAACAAACCAAAAGCAACTTGAACTTTGTTTTTCTTAACCTCAATTACCTCACCTTCCTGTTCACTCATTTTGTTTTTCACTTTGGTGCCAGGCAAAATTTCACTTGCCTTAATCGGAACCGCAGTTACTTCAGCAGGCTTTGGTTGATTTTGAGGGACAATTTTTTGTTGGGATTTATTGGCAGCGGTATTTACCGATTCTTTAAACTGATCCAATTGCTTTCTCGCTTGCATGGTAGGCTCTTTCTTTGCCCCATGTTCGCGAATAATGCGAATGGTATTTTCTATTTGCTGGTTGGTATCGGAAAGTAATTTTTGGGCTTCCCAACGCGCCAGATCAACTACTTCTTTGCGTTTCGATTGTAGCTTCTCTTTTAACTTGCCGTATTCTTCTTGGAGTTCGTTTAAGTGGGTTGATTTTTGCTCATTGTCGGAAATTAGTTTTAATAAATACTGATTTTGCTGTTCCAGATGCAACATCATGTCTTCAGTTTTTCCAATTTCCTTTCCTGTCAATTCCTCAATGCGCTTCATCCAATTTTCATCGAATCCTGTTTTTCGCATCAATTCAAGTGCAAAACTGCTACCCGGCTTCCCCATTACAAAAGTGTAAAGCGGTTTCAATCCTTTGGCATCATAAGCCATACTGGCTTGAGCAACGTGTTCTATTCCCAGTCCCCATTCCCTCAATTGAGAAAAGTGGGTTGTTGCAATTGCGAATGCTCCTTTTTCGAGCAGCTGTTCCATTAGTGCTTGCGCAATAGGAGCTCCAAATCGCGGATCTGTTCCCGCACCAATTTCATCTAAGCCAATAAATGCATTTGGTCCTGTTTGTGCCAAAATAGCCTTCAAATGGGATAAATGTGCACTAAAAGTACTTAATCCTTGCTCAATACTTTGTCCATCACCACAATCAATGGCTAAAAATTCAAACACCGAAAATTCGCTTTCCGGCAATGCTGTTACGTACAACCCACATTGAAACATGTATTGCAGCAGCAAGGCAGTCTTCAAAACCACACTCTTACCACCGGCATTCGGACCACTCACCACTACAATTCGCTTGTCGTGCATGTGCAATGAAAGTGGCACTATTTTTTGATTTTGTTTACCCAATTCCTTTTTCAACACCGGATGGAATGCATTTTTCAAAACAATGGTGTGCGTTTCTGAATATCGGGGCCTATTTGCGCCATAATTGGCACAAATTTGCTGCTTGGCATAAATGAAATCCGTCATAGCCATTTGCATCATCAACTGATTGAGTTCAGCATGAAAAGGCTTTAAATCGGCAGTGAGTTGTTTTAGAATTTTCTCGCGTTCACGTCGGCGTTCGGCATACATTTCCTTCAATAAATTATTCATTTCCAGAATGGCCGTTGGCTCAACGTATAATATTTTTCCAGTTGCAGAAATATCCTTTACAAATCCCTGAACTTTTCTTTTAAACTCAGCAATGATAGGAATCACCAAACGTTCTTCACGCACAGTAACATCTGTTTCGGCGGTAAAGCCCGCTTGTTTCCACTCCCTAAAAATCGACTTTGTTTGGTTGCGGATTTCTCGTTCCAAACGATTGATTTCTTGGGTCAACTTTTGATAAACTGGCGATGCATTGGGTTTTAAACTTGCATCTTCTTCAATAACCTTCAATATCAGGTCTGAACAAGGTTTTACTGCATCGTTCGATAAAAACAGAGTAGCAAAACGCGGAAACTGCTCTTGACGTTGGTGAATAATGGTGAATACTTTTTGATAAGATTGAAGTACACGTAAAATTGCCAACAGCTCATCTTCCATGAAAAAATAATTTTCAATGTCGATGTGTTTTAGCCACAAGGAAATATCGGCGGTTTCATTAAACTGAAAAATTGAAGGAAATGTACCTAGAAGGATATTGGCTTCATCGAGCAATCCGAGTTCAGATTCAATGTCTTCCCATTTGGTAAGCATTGAAAAATCGTTTGCCATTTTCACTGAGGTTTCAAACCTACAGCGTTGCGCAATTTCATTTCTTATTTGTTGAAACCCAACAATCGATTCAAACTGACTTGGGTATTTCAAGGCTTATCTAATTTATGTTTCACTTCATCTTTTTGAAGTTTCACAATGACTTTTTCCATGAGTGCAGAAAATTCTTTAACATCTAATTTGTAGGCAGAAAGCGTGGTTTCAAAATCTTTCACATCAACGTTGTGTTTTTTAACAATGAAAGCATAGTTTTTCATCCACACACTGTCGGGTAAAATGGCATAATTGTATTTAATTTGAACGCCAGCTTCTAGCACCATTGCATCGGCAAGAATATCAACCATTTTAGATTCCGCAACAGGAAAACTGCGAGAATTACAAGCAAAAAAGCCTGTAATCATAATAATGATTGTAATTTTGTTGCGAAGGTTACACCTCATAGGGTACGAAATTAAGGAAAATGAACCGCATCGCAGAAAATATTGCTCGAATTAATAGTGAACTTCCACAAACTACCCAATTTATCGTGGTAAGTAAATATAGAGAAGTTGAAGAAATTCAACAGGTTTATAATTGCAATCAACGTGTTTTTGCAGAAAACAGGGTTCAGCCCCTTCTCGAACGTAAGGAAGCGTTGCCCCAAGACATTGAATGGCATTTGATTGGACATTTACAAACCAACAAAGTGAAATTCATTGCGCCATTCATTGCGATGATCCATTCGGTAGATAGCCGCCACCTGCTCGATGAAATCCAAAAACAAGCAAAAAAATGCAACCGCGTAATTCCTTGTCTGTTCCAACTGCATTTGGCCCAAGAAGAAAGTAAATTTGGCATTGCACGAAGTGATATTCATTCTTTTTTTGAGGGACTTAATCCGTTAGATTATCCGAATGTTGTATTTTCTGGATTAATGAGTATGGGAAGTTTAACCCACGATGTGGAACTCACTAAAAAAGAGTTCGCCGAAGCCCAAAACTATTTTCAGCAAATAAAATCAACCTATTTTTCAAATCTTGAAAGTTTCAAAGAACTTTCAATTGGCATGAGTGGCGATTATAAAATTGCCATTGAATATGGCAGCACCATGGTGAGAATTGGCAGTGCTGTTTTTGAATAAATGTTTATTTTAATACACAATATATAGTTTTTTAGCTATATTTGTTTAATAAAATACACAAAATGATTGATGTTATTACCATAAAAGATGTCAAGCTACAACTTGGTGAGATGTGTAAACAACACCGAAAACAAGCGAACCTTACACAAGAGGAACTAGCGAAACTCTTGGTATTATCTCGGTTTACGATTCAAAATTTTGAAAGCGGTAAAAATACAACGCTTGACACGGTATTGCGCATTGCCTACCATTTTGGATATCTGTCAACCCTCCATAAAATGATTACTGAATCAATTGAAACTGCCAAAATTGAACCGTTCTATTAGTATGAAAATAAACAAATCAATCAAAGTTAAATTGTTTGACCAAGAAATTGGAACATTGGGTTACGACAGTGATCTCAAGACTGCTTTTTTTCAATATCACCCAAATTATCTGAACCAGAATAGGCATACTACGAATTGGCAAAACAGGCTGTAATTAGAATGTCAGAGAGCAAAGTAATTCAAAAAGACTTCAATCTATTAAACTAAAAAAGGGCCATCCTTGCAGACGGCCCCATTTCGGTTATTGTTGTTTGTTGTTATTTTATTATTGGAATCTGAATCTTGCACCTACTTGGAAAACCAAACAGTTGAATTCAGGACTAGCAGTACCATTGCTTT
>Ga0214923_10004330_pt1 | contig 17218 bp, 23 predicted proteins | sample LL1510_MetaG_FD_177993 | JGI IMG/M metagenome (GOLD analysis project Ga0214923, IMG submission 177993) | Freshwater microbial communities from Lake Lanier, Atlanta, Georgia, United States - LL-1510 | ecosystem: Environmental > Aquatic > Freshwater > Lake | place: USA: Georgia | collected... | reverse complement strand
CCTTATAAGAATGCAGAGCGGATTTTTAAAAAATATTTTTCAGAAAATTCTAAATTTCCATAGGCTATAAATTTCTGAAAAATTTGATTTAAAAAAAAATTATATTATAGTTTAAAATTAAAATTTTCAGAAATTTGATTTAAAAAAAAATTATATTATAGTTTAAAATTAAAATTTTCTGAAAATTCAAAATTTCAATAGTTTAAAAAAATTTTGAAAAAATGATATAAAATTTTCAAAAATATAAAAAGTGTTCCCATTAAATAACAATTCCATATTTGCCCGCATATATACCCGTGGCGTAAAATTCAATTTGGAGAAATTAGATATTAAATTTTCCAAAATTTTTTTCTATAGCCTATTTATAAATGACCTTCTATTTTGCATATTCAGGAAATAAAAAAGATGAATTAAAAGAAATTTTAAAAAATCAATCAGTTGAACAATTTAAAAAGATTATTGAACCATTTGGCGGTTCTATTGCTTTTTCACGAAATATATTTTCAAAGTATCCAGACAAAGAATATATAATAAGTGATAATGACAAACAATTAATTTATTTTTGCAATAATTTTTATAAAAATGATGACGAGATTATAAATGAGGCTTTAAAAAAAATTGATGAAATAAAAGAAACAAAAGAAAAATATAATAATTATATACATAATGAACCTACAAAAGAAACGAAAGAATGGATAATATGGTATTTATTGTATAGAACTTATTATAGTTTAAGATTAGGATTATATCCTATAAAAAGATCACCGCCAAATTATACACAATTAAAAAAAGTAAAAAAAGAAATCAATAATTTTTTTGAAAAAAATCATTATAATTATGATGATTATAAAAATGTTATTAATAAATATAAAAATGATGAGGACGCCCTAATATTTTTAGATCCACCATATATTAACTCTGATAATTGCTTTTATAATGAGCCACAGATTGACTGGGAATTTTTAATGAATTTTTTTAATGATTGTAAATGTAAATTTATTTTAGTTGTTAATAATGATTTTTTTATGAAACTTGCTTTTAAAAAATGGTTCAAATACGAATATTCAAAAATATATTTAATGAGTAAAAAAGAAGTTAAGCATTGTGTCTTTTCTAATTATTAACCAAAAATTTCTGTTTTTGCTTTTTTCAATCCTTTCTTTTTTGCTTTAGATAAAAAGACGGCTACTATTTGTTTTTTGACTTTTTCTTTAGTCATAGGCTTTTTACTTAGTGCCATTCCTTTATTATCTACGGCACGAAATCCACTTTTAAACTTTTTGATTTTATAAGGCATTTTTTTATACTATATATATATATAATATGTTATTTAAAAAACAATTAAAAAGAGATTTACCTAAAATAATAAATAAGGTTATTGGTAGATATACTTACAGAACACAACAAATGATAAATCAATATGGAGGTAAAATTATTAGAAAAATTACAGTTGTAAGGGAGCCAATACAGTCTATAATAGATAAATTATTAAATATATTATCATTAACAAAATGGGATGATGTAAAAAATAAATTATCTTATGATGATGTATTTCATTTATATATAATAATTGAATTTACTGATGAAACAACAATTAAATTAGAAAAGAATCAAGACATAACCATTAAATTATTTAATTATAGTTCAATAAATGGAGAAAGTAGAGATGTCCCGCTAAAAAATAATTCATTGTTTTTAAATCAACTTTTAATAAATACTGAACGTTTCATGGGATCTAATAATTATTATAATTATGATGCATTTACTCATAATTGCCAGAATTTTATTGATAGTGTATTAACAAGTAATAAAATTAATACGCCAGAATTAAAAAAATTTATCTTACAAAATGCAGAAAAGTTATTACACGCTTTACCAAAATATAGCGATTACTTTGCTCATCTTGCAACATCAACCGCTTCATACGTCAACCGCTTTTTACAACATTTAACAAAAGGAAGGGTTGGTTTCAAAAAAGGCGGATATGTCATCTCGTAGAGATGCAATAGATGCCTCTGTGCGTCGTCCATTGTCATTTAAAAATATTTGGTTTTTTGTGTCTTTTATAATATTTTTCGGCTTTTGCTTCTTGTTTACTTAATTTATAATAATATTTAGGATCTTCTTTTAAATGTGCTATTGCTATTTTAGCAGTTAGTTCAGGGTTGCCGTGTGTTATATTTTTATGTTCTAATTCTATATTAAGCCCCTTTTTAAATATAGAAGGTTTTACAACATTAGAATTAATATTATTACGTTTTTGTAATAATTTTGCTTGTTTTAGATTAAACATTATATAATTATAAAAGAAAATAATTTATTATACTATATATAATGATAGAAATAGAAAAAGGTTATTATATTCAAAAATCAACACGTAAGAATAAAAAATATGATATTTATATTAAGCATAATGATAAATATAAATATGTGGTGTCATTCGGTGATTCCCGCTATTCACAATTTTTTGATAGCACCCCTTTAAAATTATATTCTAAATTAAACCATAATGACAAAGAAAGAAGGCGTCTTTATTATTTACGCCATGGTTTAGAGAATAATAAATTATCCGCGAGGTATTGGTCTAATAAATATTTATGGTAATTATATACTTGTTAATTTTTTTATAATACATCGTATCAAATTTTTGATACTATATTTAATTAATGGTTTTAAGACAGGAGAAAAGAAAATTCCATACCTTCTTACCATAAAATGAAACGTCAAGGTCTGGTTTTTTAAAATTATTCAGATGTTGAATAAAATTAAATACTTCTGCTTTAGTTCTGCAATCTTGAATAAAATTAAATTCTTTTATAGTGTAATCTGGTTTTAATTTTTCAACAAAAGCAGAATTAGCACTTTCATATTTCCTAACAATACATACTTTTATGACTTGTTGAGGATTAATAAGACGTAGTTTTTTAACGGCTTCATCGTTTTTTAGATCACAAATAATAAAATCATAATCAATATAACGGGCTACTTCATTCTCTTCTAATTTATTGTCGGTAAGATCCAAGATTTTACCTATTTTTAAAAGTTTGTATAAATTGGCTAACTCACCAACTAAACGGGATGATGACAAGAATAAAATCGGTTTATTACTCATTTTATAATATAACTATATATATTTTTTTTGTAATTAAAATTTTTTATAATTTATCGTGAAACTGCAACATTACCCATACCGTCAATTAATATAGTGGAATCATACAAGAACCAAATATATAACGTAGTTGGCGCAGTAGATGCAACGCCACCTTGCCATTTACTGGCATAAGTTGATGCAGTTGTTGTATAGTGTTCCAAATGTAATTGCACTTGAGAACAAGGGCGCCCCGTTTTACTAAATCCAAAATCTGAAATAGAAGTTGTGCTAATGCCTCCTAAAAATACATCACTTAAATAGTTATTACGTTTTGTAGCAGTTCCAACATCAATATTTGTAGTATTTGCAATTACAGATGAAATATTATAGTCGTTAAGACGACCAATTGCTTTATTCATCTCGGCAAATGCTACTGTATCACTATCAATTAATACATTATTAACAAGTTGATTATCAACATATAATTTTGCATCAGATAAACCATTATAAAAATATGAATTGCCTAAACCAATACTGTTAGTATTGGCACTTAATATTTCAGTCCATAGAACGGCTTTGAGCGATGACAAACTTAAGCCAACAACGTAATCGGTGACGGATGAAGTAGGGACACCAACACTCAACGAATACACATCTTCTATTGGCATTTTATATGCGCCACCAGAAGATAATAATTTATCACGCATTGCTTGCTTAAACTCATTTGATAGTTGGATTTCTTCCCAGACTAACTGAGCATTTGATACAGTATAACTTGTTGGATAATCAGAACTTGTAGGGTCAGTTCCATCAGCGGTTTTAACCATCTTTAAGGCGTTAGCGATAGTGCTTGTCGTTATTTCTACCGTTAAATTATTTAATAAGTATAATGGCAGACAAATTGATGAATTAAAAACAGGGTTAAAAATTGGAATTGCAACATCCATTACATAATTTACAGCAGATCCCAATGCGAATTGTTTTTTCATACCAGCAAATTCTAATTGTAAAAGATCAGCGACAAAATTTTGAGTGGTAGCGTGTGCAATAGCCATATCACGATATTTATTATAATTTTGCAATATTGATGCTTGAACACCATTTAAATTTACAACCATACGATCAATAATGGAAGAGGCGCCCGCGATTTGATTATTAACCGTTGATGTAGCAGTAGCAGATGCAGTAGGAGCAGATGCGGTATAAGGTTGACCACCTGCCCAAAGTAAAGTATCAGCAGTGGTAGTAGATGGAATTGCAACAGTAATAGTGCATTTCAAATAAACAGAACCTTGTTTTATACTTCCACAAGACATACCACCAGCAATATTAAATAACAAGGTTGAACTTTGACCAACTGTGCCACTTGTAGTTTGAACATATTTAACAACATTTTTAACATTATTAAATTCTTTCAAAGTTGCAGGTAATAGACTTTGTGGCACTTCCTCAGCACCTTGAACAGCGGGATAATTAAAAGGAGTAGCAAAATTAGACATAATGAAAATATATATAAATATACTATATATATTTTTTTTAGAAAAATATTATTTTTGGTAATATTTAATTTTCTTTTTTTCAGGTTTATCATTAATTATTTCATTATAATTAAATTGTTTTATAGGTATTTTATGAGGAAATAATAATTTCGGTTTATCTTTAATAGTTTTTAACATCTTAAATATAATTATACTATATAAATTTTAATTTTCTGGTTCAATATCCATAGTTATTAAACAAGTTGAAAAATTTACTGGTGTATTACCAGTTGCGTTATCTGTTATAGTAAAAGTGGCAGTTTGTGCGACTAATGCATTAAATTCAAAATTAGAACCATAATAAACAGGCAATTCACTAATAAAATAAAATTTACCAGATAATGGCGTATCATTAAATAAAGGGTAGCCGTTAAGAACTAATAATAAAGGAGACGCGGGACTTGTTGAAAAAGTAGTATTTATACTTATTAATTTGCATTTACACCTTCCGCTAAAATTAGAAGGTAATGCAGATGTTAATGTTCCAGTTGAACCAATAAAAAATTGAAATATCATTTATATTATAGTATTATATTATTTTTTTGTAAATTTCATAGTAATTATAATATAATTACCAGATGCAAAGGCATAAGGTGGAGTCGTAAATATTAAACCAGATGAAGCGCTATTAGATGAATTGGTATTAAGAACTTTTAATGTTATAGTTCCATATAATAACTGATCATTTAAAATAATACCATTTTCAAGATCATCATCATCTTGATTGAATGAAAAAGATGAATAATATTTACCATTATTATAAGTCAATTTTTTATATCTTGCATAGAAGAATAAACCTTTTACAACATTATTATTAATAGGAGCGGTTAGATTAGACCAATTAATCTTTTGAAAATTTAATTCATCAGATTGTAATAATAATGGCGATTGTTGAGCACTTGATACACTTGTGCCCCAAATTGATAATATTTTAACATCATAAATACCATTTAAAAATGGTAAATTATAACTTACAACACCGCGTGGATCATTTGGATTTGTTATATCTGAATAATTAATTCTAAATTGGTAAATATAAGATTCTTTCATTATATATATATTATACTTATATTATAATTTTATCAAATTTCTTATAATATGATACTGGATTACTTAACAAATTGATATGTAAAAAATCATTAGATGATCCAGCAGTTGCAAATTCATATAATGCCTTTAATTTATGTTCATCTACATTGACGTCATCAGCAAGGCTTTTTAATTCTTTCTTATTGTCAGTTCTGAAAAAACTTATAATGTCAGTATTACGCCTAATTACCGTATTAATAGCATTATATTTTTGACTAAGAATAAAAACAGAAGTTCTAAGATGACGGGCGAGAATAACTAACTTATTTAATATGGAATCTGAATTACTTTTACCTAAATCTAAAACACAATCATCTAAAATCAATAAATGCAGAGGGTTATCGTCTGAATGTTCATTATTATATTCTTTTATTTCATCTACAATTTTATTAAGATTTTGTTCATTACAGGTATCATAAAATTTATCATCATCTTGTAGTTCTTCAACTAATTTTTTAAATTTCTTTTCATTAGGTGATGATGCGGTAGGACTAATAAAATATATATTATCATAATACTTTTTTAATCCACCGTCTTTCTGTTTAGTTTTTAACAAGTTTAATAATAAAGACGATTTGCCTGATCCTTTTTTACCAATTATTAAATAAATTAGCCCGCTTATGCCTTTTGGTATTGGTTCATCAGTTCTTACAACTTGATGATCTAATGGTTTTATTTTATCAGTTAATTTATTTTTTTCAATTTGAAACATTATTATATTATAATAACACAAAAAAAATATATAATTATATATTATTTATTATGTCTATATCTAATATTGATGGTATTTTTAGTTATGCTTTTTCAAATAGTTTAGATGGTATACAACCAAATGACACTTTAGGATCTCAATATTTAAGCATTGATGGATACAATATGATGATGGCAGATTTGAATATGAATAATCATAATATTAAAAATTTAGCAAATGCAACAACAAATGATCAAGCGGTCAACCTTGGTCAGATTAGTAGCACATTAACAAATTATGTAGATTTAACAACCAGTCAGACAATTGGAGGTTTAAAAACTTTTAAAAATTCAACTACTGGTAATGGTATTATTAATATAGGGCGAACCGCAACAACTAACCAAAGAATGATAAATATGCAAAATAACATTGGTTCTTCTTATTGGTCATTAGGAAATTCTGGAGATTCAACAGAAAATTTTTATATATATCGTAATGGATCAACACCATTAATAACATTAAATTATACGACACCATCATTAAGTGTAAGTAGTCCAATATATGCAAGTGGTTCAATAAATGGCGCCGGTGGTTTATTTACAAATAATATAGATATGAATACAACAAATACCATTATAAATTGTTTAGATCCAGTTAATCTTTACGATGTAGCAACTAAAAATTATGTTGATAATAAAGCATCAAATTATTTATTATTAAGTGGTGGAACAATGACAGGAAATATTACAATGAATACTAATAAAATAACATCTTCATATGTTCCAGTTAATGGCGTTGATCTTACAAATAAAACATATGTAGATTCTAAATTTATTCCTTGGACTACTTATACAAATACAAGTGTTAGCGTATCAGCGCCTACAACTTGGTTTAATACTAAATTATATTTTTTAGCAAATTCAGCACCACCTAATGATAATCAATTTATTGATATTAAAACGAATGGTGATAGTCAAAGTGTAGGGACTATATTTAGAATTATTGTTAATCCTTCGTCATTTCCAACAAATATAGTAAATGTATCTTATAGTTCAACAACTTTATTTACAATACCATATTCTAATTTTAATCAAGAATTCACATTAACTAAAGTAGCAAATAATAATAATGTTAATGATTGGTCAAATATAAATACATATTCTAATTTTAACACTTTATCAAATGTTTTATTATATGGAAATTCAGCGGGTTCATCACAAATAAATATGAATGGTAATAAAATAACAAGTTTATCAACAGGAACTATAGCAGGCGATGCGGTCAATTATGGACAATTGACATCAACCGCTAAAACGGCTAATATAGGAACATATTACAATATATCTGCTCAGACTTTAACACTTGGACCATATGGAGATATAACACAAATTGTAAAAAACGTTAATTCAATTGTAGCAACAGGAGGCATAACAAATATATTTACTGATGTTTTTGGCACAACTTGGAAATGTCATTTATTCTCTACTGCAGGTTCTAATAGTTTTGTTGTGTCAAATTTAGGCACTAATGGACGAATTGACTTATTAATGATAGGTGCTGGAGGTTCAGGAAGTTCAAACGGGGCTACGTCGTCATACGCTTGTGCTGGTGCAGGTGCCGGCGAATTAGTAATTATTGAAAATTTATTTTTAGGTAATGGAATAAATACATATCCAATAACTGTGGCGCCAACAACTATCGGTGTATTAGGTGCAAATGGCAATAATGGCAGTTCATCATCGTTTAATAATTTAGTTAGTGGTCAAGTATATAGCGCCCTTGGTGGTCAGGGTGGCGGTCGTAGCACTGTAAATTCAATGCCAAGTAATACATCAAATATACCATCAGGGCTTTTAAACTCTTCATCATCAGCAGGAACAGGAACCACGACAGCCTCTTCATCAGTTTCTTCAGTTTTATATAATAATAATGGAATGGTTAGCCCTATAATTAATGGAAATACTGCATTACAACAACCAATTTATACAAATGCTTATACTTATGCTTCACAGGGATCATCTGGACTTGTAATTTCAAGTGCTACCGCATCAGGTGCAGGTGGAGGGGCGACACAAAATGGGGGCGTATGCACTGTTTCATATCCAACTACTGCGATTGGTGCAAAAGGTGGTGACGGGGCGCTTATCAACTTTCATGGAACAACATTAGCAGTATGTGGAGGCAGTAGCGGGACAAGTAGCGGTGCCTCGTCTTCTACAATAAATCAACCAACAGCAATATATGGCGCAGGCTTATCTCAAAATAGTGGAAATACAGGTGTTAATGCTACAAATTATGGATCTGCTGGTGGGTCTGTGTTCTCATTTGTAAATAGTGGTTCAGGGTATCAAGGCTTAGTGATTGTAAGATATAGACTTTATTAAATAACAAAATAATTAAAAAAAATATATATAGTTATATTATACAATATAAAAAATGACGTTTTGGGACACTTTAAAATCTGTAGGTGGTGCTATAAATAGCGGTTTAAAATCTACTAAAATTTTATCTAAATTAGCGCCAGTAGTGGGGACTCTTGCAGGTAATCCAGCATTAGGACTAACAGCATCTTCTGGGTTATCAGCATTAGGCTATAAAAAAGGTGGTCGTATCATTGCAATGAAGAAAGGCGGTAAAGCAAAAAAGCCTAAAAAAGCAAGTAAAAAAGCGGGAAGACCAAAAAAAGTTGGAAGACCAAAAAAGAAATAATTTTTTTATAACATTATAATATAATACAATTTTATAATGAAGGCTTATGATTTTTTACTTTCAAGATTAATTGAATATATTAATCCATTAGAACAGGCTAAAACGTTAAATACATTTAAAAATACAGAACATGAAAAATTATTTTATAATATAATTAGCGATAAGATACAAAAATTTTTAGAATTTTTTACATTTGAATATTTAAAACAAAATGTTGATCCTAAATTAAAACAACATACTTTTATGAATTTATTCTCTAAATTATACAATGAAATAATAAATATAATTCATAATGAACAATTTAATATAGAACATAATATTAATATTGATTATAATCAACCTTTACCAGAAGTTAATGAAAATGAAATATTACATCCATTAGGAACAAAAATAAGGAGGTTATCATATGATGAAAATAACGAAGAAGAACCGCATTTAAAACACGGTGGTATTGTTGGTAATTTGTATTATCCAAGAAAATATTTTAAAAATTTATAGTATAATGATATTTCAAGGAGCAAAAATATTTAACAATAGACCACGTAATTTTTTAAATGGTGGTTCTGTAAAAAAAACTGGATTTATGACAAAGAAACAATTAAATAATGATAGTATTAATGCAGTTCTTCAAGTAGGCGAATTGGTGATTCCTAAAAAATATGTAAATACCGTTTCAAACTTTTTAAAATCTAAAAATATTGATTTACCTAATATGTAAAAATAATTATATATAGTAATATTATTATATATAATGACTATAGTAAAAAATACTAAACAGGCACAAAAGCGTAAATTAAAAGGAATTAAAAAACAAGCACCTAAAAAACAAGCACCTAAAAATCAGGCACCTAAAAAACAAGAAGATAAACAAACACACACACAAACACAACACGTCATCGTAAATATCAATAAAGATGATATAATTCAAAGAAAAAGACAATATCAAACATCAAAGGCTAAATCTTCACAAATTAAAAAAATTGATCAGAAAGAACAATTACAAACTCAACGACCATTAATATCATCGTCTTATATGATGGCATCTAATCAACCATATAGACCTTCAGTTTATGATCAACAACAAGTAAAAGGTGGAATTACTGATGCACAATTAATATTACAAGAAATTAAAAATCTTCATAAATCTGGTATTGTATCAAGTTCTGCACCAAAGGCTAAAGATGATTTTCAATTAGTTGAACAAGCATTAGAAGATAAAGGAAATGAACCAATTCAAATTTATAATAAACAGGAAGAATTGGATCAAAAAAAATTATTAGAACAAATGGAAAAAGACAAAATGGTATTTAAAGAATTTGGTCAAGAATTAGCAATGCCTTCTTTAACAGATAAAGCGGAAAAAATAGCATTACGAACAGCATTTGATCAATTAAGATTTGGTGGTCGTAAAAAAACATCATTAAGTGATAAAGAAAGGGCATATTTAGGATTACCTCAAAATTTACGTAATTTAAGGGAAGCAGGAGCACCTCCTAAAAAATCCGCTAATAAGGGTAAAAAAGATTAAAATTTAATTTTACTTAACATATCAGAATATTTATTATTATTTGTTTTTAATGTATTAATTGCACTATCTAATTTATTGACTGTTTCAATTATTTTAGTTGCTTTTTTTGTTTTTTGAATAAGATGATCATCATCATCTTCTTCATCTGATTCTTCTCTAATAATTTTTTTAATGATCTTCTTTTTTGGTTTAACAACTTCTATTATTTCCTCTTCTTCTTCATGTTCTTCATCTTCATCATCATATTCTGGTTCTTCTTGAATTCTTGGTGGTAATTTCTTAACTAATGCATTTTTATAAATTCGTTTTGGTTTAATAATAACTTTTTGATGTGTTTCTTGTTTCTTCTTTTCTTCTTCTTCTATTTTTTTCATCTTTTCCTCTTTTTGTTGTTGCCATTTTAAACGATTTTTTTCAACAAGTTTAGCCATATGCTCTTTCTGTTTATCACTTGGTGGTGGTCTAAGAGATTTCATTAATTGTTTGGCTTGTGTATAACTTAATTCAACAACTGGGGTATTTTCAATTGGAATGTCTGCCTGTTGCCCTTCCAGTTTTATCATTGGAGTTTTAACCATTTCTATAATATAGATTGAGAAATTAAATTATAAGAAAATTATTTTATATCTATAATAATATAATTACAATGTTGTTAAATCCACTATTAAAAGTAAAAAGTATGTCAGATGCCGATTTAATCAATTCTTTGATACCACGTAATAAAAATTTTGTATCAAAAGACGAATTTGAACAAGTATATAAAAATATGAAACCTTTAGAAGTTAAAGGCGAACTAATTAATAAAGTTGAAATAATTGAAGAAGAAAAAAAGGAGGATGATGTGCCAACATCTTCTTGTAAAGATGTAGACGATGAAAAATATAATTTCAATCATATCAAAGAAGGATTACAAGAAATTAAAAATAATATATTATATGACGCATAATTTTTTTCTAATATAATATTAATTATGTCAATAGTTAATACTTATCATTTATATCTTAATTCTAAATATAGATCATCAGGATCTAATAATTACGCAAATTGGGAATTACCTACACCATATACAAAAGTTAATGATGGTAATTATTTTGAATGTCAAGTAATGGCGGTTGATTTACCATATTCATTTAAAACTATTAATGCTAATAACAATATTTTAAAAGTTCATATAACACACGATGCAATAAATGGAGATTATCAAATAACATTAACAGAAGGAAACTATAATATTAATAATTTATTATTAGAACTTGCTAATCAATTAAAGATTTTGTGCACATCATTAACTGGTAATCATTGTCCAGATTTTACAGGTTTTTCATATAGTCAAGATACAGGGCGAGCGACTTTATTAATTCATAGAAATAATGGTGGGGCTTACTCAATCACATTATATTTTACTGGTGTATTAGGTAATGATATTTTAGGTGAAATATTAGGATTTGATGGTGTTAATCCAGTGTTATCATATGACGCAACTGGTAATAATACATCAACGAATTATATTTCTAATTCTAATGTAAATGTTGCTATTTATTCTGTTTATTTACGATCTGATAATCTTGCACAAGAACCGAGAAATTATGAGCGTTTAGTTGAAGATGCTACAACAACAAGCGATATATTATTAAAGATACCTATAAATTCACCATTTAATAGTGTTATTTTATATGAAAATGTTGATGTTGTTAATCGTTTAGTTAATAAATCAATAGATCATATTAATCTGTATTTAACAACAACATCATATGATTTAATTTATTTTAATAATTGTCATTATGCAGTTCATCTAAAAATTAATGAAGTAATGCCCGATTACGTAAAAGAAGAGATGTTAAATAATATTGAAAAACAAAAACAGATACAAGCATTAGAACAACAAAAATCTGATTTATTAAATCAATTACAAGATTTGAGCGGGAGCATAAAACAAGATATACCACAAAATCAAGAGCAAAAAACAGATGCAAATACATCTGAAAATGTTGATCAATTAAAAGCACAATTACTTAATGAGGTTCAATTAAATAGAGAAATAAATAAATCTAATCTAATATTATAATGTTATATTACAAATTCTCTGAACTTATAAACTGTTTATGTCTTGCTAAAGAACTTTATGATAAAGGCTATTCAATAGAAAGATTTATAAATAAGCATAAATCAATTATTAAAGATAATGATATAAAAGAGGGGCGATATATTGAAAAAAGATATGAAGAAGATGAAAACGGATATTTACATATTAAGACTATTAACCACTGTAAAAATTGTAATAATAATATAATTTAAAATTTTTTTCTCATTTAAAAGTATATTATATATAGTATATTATGACTGAGTTAATTAGTAAAATGAGTAAAGCGATTAAGCCTATTATTTATAAATTATATTGTGAAAATAACAAAGATTTCTGTTATATAGGTTCTGTCTATGGAACAACTTTAAACCAACGATTAAATGTTCATAAGTATCAAGCAAAAAATAAACCTAATAGTAAAGCATATAAATTTTTTAATGAGAATGGCGTAGATAATATGCGTATTGAAATAATTAAAGAATATCCAGAAATTAAAACAATTCAACAATTGCATGAAAAAGAGCGAGATCATATTAATCAAATACCAGAAGATAAACTATTAAATACGAATACTATGAGGTTATTAGTTGATTATTCAAAAGATCCTGAAAAACTCACAATTTATAACAGAATGTATTATCATCATAAAAATAAGTATCAAATGGCTAAACCTGAATTCTGCGATACTTGTAAAAAGTATATAAGAAAAAGCAATATGAAAAAACATATTATAAGTGATAAACATATTAAAAATCTATAAATTATTTTATAACATAATATTATATTATAAAATGGTATTAGATCATATGTATTGTATGGAATGCGACCACTTCTATACTTCTAATTATTTTAGATTACATCTAAAAACTGATAAACACAAAGAAAATGTAGAAGCAGAAAAACGACAAAGAGAATTTAATGAACGACAAAATAAGAGAGCAAAAGAACGTGAAGAAGAAGAAAAAAAACGTGAAGATTTAGAAGATGAACGTCTTAAAAATGACCTCAAAGGCATCTATCGTAATGACGAAGATGAATTAGAAATTTGTCTAAATTTAGAGACGAACGAAGATAAATTTCACACAGATTTAAAAAAGATTATTTTACTTGGTTTACTTTTTGATTTATTTTAGTTAAAATATTTTATAATAATATAAAGTATTTAAAAAAATATTATAAAAATATTTTCATTTAAAAAAAAATTATTATATATATTTATATATATAGTATAATTATAATATGGAAAATCAAACTTTTAATTATAAAGGCGAAATTTTAAATGTTAAAGATGCTAATAAAAAATTACGTTTGAAAAAAAAAGTTATTGAGACGGCTATTAATAAAGATGCATTAAATAAAATGATTATTAATAAAGAAACAGGCAAAATATCATATGTGAATTATGCTAATAGTCCACAATTGATTAAAGAATCAATACCAGATAATTTTAAACAAGTTTTAAATAAAAACATAATATTTAGTGATAAAATTGAATTAATTAAAACAGGAAGAGGAGGACGAAATAATTTTATTGTAGCACGTCATAATCAATCAATTAAATCATTTGACGATTTACAATTACAATTTAAAATTATTAAAATTTCATGGAGTTTATCATTTGAAATTTCTCATAGTTTAGAAACTCGTCATATTACAATTCAATTAAATAAATTTATGTCAAAAGAGGGCATTATAAATAAAATTATTAATGAAACGAATAAATACTTATTAACAATTAGCGCCATATATACTAATAATAGAATGTATTTAACTGACGATTTTAAAGGAGATAGAGAACGTGATTTATTAATTTTTGAAACAGGATATAAAGAGGCACAATTTCCAATTAATATCCATGATATTGTTATTCAAGAAGAAGGAAGAACTGAATATAGGGAATTATTACATAATGCGAATAAATATTATATTAGATTAGAGGAACCATTAAAATTAGATAATTTACATTTTTTTAATTGTGATCTTTTTGAATATGAGAACCCAGAAAAACAAAACTGTTTATTAAATTATCTTAAAAATCATTTTAAGCAAAAGTCATATTACAAAGGATTAAAAAACAAAGAAGATCCAACATTACAGGATTTATATGATTTTATTGAATCTAACCCATATCAAGAGGCATATTTATTTACTTTAACAGGTAAATTATTATATAAAAAAGAAGGTTTAAGAGATGCAAACAAAAAGAAATTTAAAAATGATGTTAAAAATATTTATGCTATTATTCATAATAATCATATTTACGGATTAAAACCAAAGAATAACCATAATATTATTAAATACTTGAAATATAATAATGATCAATTTGATAATACAGTAGTAATCAAAAATACTAATGATTTTTTTAAAAAGATTAATGATATTATTACAATTGATAAATCAGAACCAAAATTTATTAATGCTGATTCATTTATTCATAAAAATATTAAATATATTCAAAATAATGAATATGATGATGTTGAATTATTTTATAATAAACTTGGATTAAATCCAAATTATAAATTTAATAAAATGAATGTATGCGATGATTTATGTAAATTATATAATATTAATTATTCATCATATTTTCCTTATGAATATAAACAATCAGGTTTTTATTTTGTTTCTAATAATAAATATGATATGGATGATTTAATTACTTTTGATAAAAATAAATGTTATCCATCATGTCTTGCAAAATTACCATTTTTAATTACTTGTGATATTAAATATAATGAACCAAAAATTTATAATGATGATGAAATTATTGAACATTATTTATATATTATTCATAGTGAAATTAGTAATATATTTACACCAGATAATTACATGATTGTTTCAGGTCGTTATATTAATTTTATTAAATTATATAATAAAAGCCCTTTTAAAATTACAGAAGTCATTACAACTACTAAACATGAAAATAATTATACTGATATGTTAGATAATGTATTTACTAAATTAAATAATAAGTTTGTAAAAATGGCTTTTTGCATTATGATTGGTAAAATGCAAAAAACAGGATATCAAACAATTCAAACAAGAACTAATTTTAAAGTTGTATCTAATGAATCATTTAATTTTGAAGAATCACCGTATTTTTACGGTATTGATTATGGAACAGATTGTAATCATGATTATGTTTTATCTTATGAAATAGAAGAGAAAACAATTGATCATAAATTAAGTAATAATTTACCCATTTCATATCAAATTTTAGAAGAAGCACGAATGACAATTTATAATAAATTATTAGAGTTAAATGTTGATGAAAATGATATTATTCAAATTAAAACAGATAGTATTACACTTAAGAACAAAAAGAAATATATTAAAAAAATTAAAGATGAACCTAAAAATTTTTATGGTTGGAAATTAGAAGAAACAAAATTATTAAAAAATGTTTCATTTCCAAATACAGAAAAACAAACATTTTTTTTTAACGTTGGAAATGGCACATGTGAAGTATATAACAAATTGGCAGGTTGCGGTAAAACATATGATATTATTAACAATAAAATTAATAGTTTTAATGGCGATTATTGCGTTCTTGCTTTTAAACATTCTACATTAGAACCATATCGTTTAAAATCATTAAATTGTAATACAATTGATCATTATATTTTTAGAAATATTAAACCAAAAGAAAAACATATTATTATTGATGAATTTGGTTTATTAAAGAAAGAACATTTAGATTTTTTACTAAAATTACATTATCAACATAATAAAATTTTGTATTTATACGGAGATATCCTTCAGTTAGAAGCACCATTTAATAATAATTCAGGATTAATTACTAAAAATTTTTTATATCATATAAGTAAGGTATATAGCGAAGAATGGAAAAATTACCGTAATAAATTTACAAGTAAATTTTATATGAAATTAATTAATGAATATCAAAATGAGGATTTAGTAAATTATTGCTTAGATAAATATACATCAGACGATTTAGCAAATGTTGATATGTGTATAGCATATAGACATGAAACAATTCAACAATTACAGAATGAAGTATTAAAGGCTAAAAATTTAATTTTTGATAAAGAAAATATGAAAATTTCAAAAGGTGTAAAAGTAATTAATAAAACAAATCATTTAATTATTAATGACATTGAATTTTTTAATAATCAACGATTTATTACAGAAGGAGAAGATGAAGATAATATTATTTTAAAAGATACATTAAATATTGAGTATAAGATACCAAAAACAATATTTTATAAAAATTTTGACAATGGCTTCGTTGAAACCCTTTATAGTTGTCAGGGTAGTTCATATAAATCAATTTATTATGATAGAAGGGATAAATACTTTTTAATGAATATGAAAAATGCGTTATACGTATTAATTAGTAGATTGAAAACGAAATTTTAAATTATAGGCTATTTTGGAAAATTTAATATCTAATTTCTCCAAATTGAATTTTACGCCACGGGTATATATGCGGGCAAATATGGAATTGTTATTTAATGGGAACACTTTTTAT
>Ga0214923_10004328_pt1 | contig 17222 bp, 13 predicted proteins | sample LL1510_MetaG_FD_177993 | JGI IMG/M metagenome (GOLD analysis project Ga0214923, IMG submission 177993) | Freshwater microbial communities from Lake Lanier, Atlanta, Georgia, United States - LL-1510 | ecosystem: Environmental > Aquatic > Freshwater > Lake | place: USA: Georgia | collected... | reverse complement strand
TTTATTCACTTTATGATTTAATTATTATTTATTATAAAATGAATTAAATTTAATTTATTATTATTTAACTTAAAGAAATAAAAAACATTAAATGACTTAAAGATATATTATTATAATATAGTAGAATTTATAAAATGGAATAAACATATATTGAATAACCAAAAGAATGGATAAAAGAATAATAGAAGTAATTGAAAAGATTATACAAAAAATAAAGTAATATAAAATTATGTATATAATTTTAAAAATATACAAATTAAAATGAATAAGTAGAATATATAAATACAATTGAATAATTACAATAATAATTAAATGAAATAGGTGGTGAGATATATTAAATAGAAAAATTTTTATATATTGATTAAAAATGTATAAAATGTAATTATTAAACAAATTCATTAAATAAATTTTAGAATCATATGAATAGTTAAAAACATAAAAAATAATTAGATTAATAAAATTGATTAAAAATAGTTTAGACTTGATATAAAATTATATTAAAATAACTTAAAGATATATTAATATAATAAAGTATAATAAATAAAATGGAATTAAATAATAATAATAATATTGAATAATAAAAAACGTTAATAAATTAAATTATAGAATAAGAATAATAAATCTTGAATATAACAAGATATAAATAAAAATAATATTATAATATTTTTGATGATAAAATTGATGATATAGAAACTAAATTAGGTTTATAAAATTATTAATATTAAAAAACAAATATATTTAAATAATAAATTGATTAATTATTATAAAGATTAAAATCAATTGAATAAAAAATATAAGAATTAGAAGATGATGATGATGATTCATTTTATATAGATAGTGATGATGATATAATATATAAATAAGATAATAAAGATGATAAATATAAATAATCCTATTTAGTTATTCATTATGATTATATTAAATAAAAATTGAATATTAATAAAAAATTATTAATAATAAATAATAGATTAAAAGAAATTTAAAAAATAAAATTATATAAGTATTAATAAAATTATGATTATTATTGATTAAGACTTAAAATAAAATTATATTAAAATTACTTAAAGAAATATTAATATAATAATATATAAAAATGGAATCAAATAAAAGAAATAGAGAAATGTTTTATAATAATTTAATAAATAAATCAGAAGATAAAACAATAGAATGTATAAAAGAATGGAAGTTTTTTAAAAGAATAATTAATGAGACATATTGTATATGTGGACATGATATATTATATAATTATTATATAAAAAATATAATAAATGATAATAAATTAATAGTAGGATCAACATGTATAAAACAGTTTATGAAGAATAATGAAGAATTAATACAATCAATAAATAAAATAAAGACAATAGAGAAATATATAAAAAATCACGAAGAAAATAAATTAGATGTTGGTAAATATAAGAATGAATATTTTAAAGATATATATAATGATATCAATAAAAAAGGTTATATAGAATTTATATCAAAAAATTTAATGAAAAATAAATCATTAAAACAATTTCAAAAATATATAAATTATAAAACAGAATTAAATAAAATAGATATAGAATAAAAAACTCTTTATTAATTATTTTAATTTATTTGAATAAATTTAATTTAGTAATAAAATATTAAATTAAATCAATTATTAATAATATTATCATTATCATTATTAGATTTTACTTTTCTAGGTTTTCTTTCATTTTTTTTAAATTCAACTAGATTATTTAAGAAGTTATGTTTTAATTTATTAATTTCATTATCAAGATCATCAATATCATTAAATTTGATAGTATAAACATAATTTTTAACTAAAGAATCACTTTTAGTTTTGATACTTTTTAAAATTTTTTCTTTATTAGAATGATAATAGTTTTTACTTTCTAATTTTTTACAATCAAGACAAATATTTTTTCTATAAATTCTATTATTAATAATTTTGTTAAGAGGGTAATCATCTAAAGGTTTAGATATATTACAAACTTTACAAATTTTTAAACCATCATCAAAATTAGATTTTAAAACTTTAATTTTTTTAGTTTTTTTAATTTCAGTAATGTTATTATTATTTTCGTTATTATTCATTGATATATAATACTATAATATTTTATTTTACTTAATTATATATAATATTTCTTTAAGTTATTTTTATTTTTTTTCTTTATATGAGACTTAATAATAATGAATAAGATAAAAAAAGACTTAAATTAAATAATAATAAAATAGATATAAAGAAATATTATATATAAGAATTATATAAAAAAAAAAATCTATAATAATGATATCAATGGAAATAAAAAAAAATGAATTAAAAAATGTAATAAATGAAAATATGAATAAAATAGATAAAAGACAACTAAAAAGAATAAATAAAATAGTAGAATCAAATAAAGAAGATGAAATAGAAAAATTATTAAATAGTATGAATAATGGTAATTTTAAATTAGAGACAATTCAACAAAAAAGAAAAAGAGAAAAAATAGATAAAAAAAGAAATATAAGAAGAAGAAATGAAGAAGAGATAGTAGAATATAAAGATGTATATGTATCAGTAAAAATAACAATATTATATAAATATAAAAATAGAAAAAGTAATGAAAGTCATCCAAAAGATTATGATATTAAATTAAAAATAAACATACCAAAACAAAATATAAAAGATAAAAATTATATAAAAGAATATTTAAAGAATGGTAATGACATAAAAGCTCATATAAATGAACCATTTGAGAATTATACAGAAGATAATGAAATGATAATACATTCAATAACATTTATAACAGAAGAAGAATTAGAAAATGAAGAAAAAATAGAAATGATAGATATGTTTATGGAAAATGCTACATATCCAAATATATATCCAAATGAGACAATACCATATGAACATGAAGAACATCAATGTGTATATGGTGCTTTAAAACATCATTATGGGTGGAATAAAGAGTATTTATTTGGAATTTTTAGAGATTTTTATTATAATAATAATAATGATACCAAAAGAAATAATTTAGATATAGATATAGAAGATATAGAAGATAAAGAAGAATTTACAATAAATAGTGGTGTATCAAGTAGAATGTTATTACATCTAGCTAAATTAAAAGATTTTTCATTATATTGTTTTGATTTAAATTATAATTTATTTGAAAAAAATATATCAAGAAATAGAAATTTAAAAAGTATGGCTTATATAATGGCAAATCATCATTTATATTTAATAACAGATCCAAAAATAATAAAGAGTATAGCTGAAAAATATAAAATGAAAACTAAACATTTTACAAATTTATTTAGAGGTGAAAAAGAAGATATTAAAGATACATTTGATTTAGAAATAATAGAAAATATAGGAGTAAATGAATTAAATAATTATACAAATGTAAATATAATGTATAGTGAAAATGATTTAACAGAATTACATTTTCAGATATTTAAAGATAATAATGATTTATTAATGAGAGTTAGAACATCAGGAAAGAAAATAATATATATATATTATGAGAAATATAAATTACATTTACATGCTGATATAAATTATCATCCTTTATTAGATTTAGATTATAAGAAAGTGATGAAAATATGTGAAAAAATAAAAATACCATATAAAAATCAATCAATAACATCAATAATGAAAGATTATGAAAATATGTTTTTTGGTATTAAAAGAATTAAGTTATCAAAAACAAAAAAAAATGAAATATTAACAAAACAATCAAATAAATGTAATATATGTAAAATAGTATTAGATAAAAAACATTATGATCATATAAGACCATTATCAAATGGTGGAACTAATGATTTAGATAATATTCAAGCTTTATGTATAGGATGTCATTTAGATAAAACAAGAAATGAACAAGAACAAGGTGTATATGTAAGTATAAATCAAAGTGAATCAACTTATAATAAAATAACAAGTGAGATATTTAATTCAAATTTATCAAAGTTTTGGGCTTTTATAGAAAAGAAAGATGTAAGAATAGAAAAAAAATATAATATTAAAAGATCAATAGATATAAATAAATGTAGAAGAAATATTTTATTATATGGGAAAGAAGATTATCCAGTTTATACTGTTTTAGATAAACCAGAAAATTATAATCAAGAAGAAGATATTAAAACAGGTTTTTATTTTATAGAATCAAAAAATTATATGCCATTAAGAGGAAATGGTTGGTATAGTCATAACATGATTAAATATTGTTTAGAAAATAAAATAATAAACAAAAATAATATATTATATAAATTAATACCATCATTAACAATAAAAAATAATTATTTTAAATCATTTATTGAAAATGTAGTTAATAATTTTGATTCAATTCATAAACAAGGTCCTAATTTTTTCATTGGTAGTTTTTTTATGAAAAATACTGAAATAACAAAAATGACTTTTACAACAGATAAAAAAGAGGCATTAAATCAATTTTTTGATGGTAGAAAAAATAACTTTATAGAATATTATGAAAACATTTTATATAAAATTTATAAAACAAATGATATTGAATTTAATGAAAATAGAATCCCAATATATTTACAAATATTAGAAGAAGAAGCAATAGAATTACATAAAATGGAAACATTAATAAATAAATATGATGGAATAGTATCATATTATAATACAGATAATTGTATAGCAAGTTTTAAAAAAGGTAAATCAATAGATGATATAATAAATAATAATTATTGGGATGATGATAAAAAAGTATTAAAATACAAATATGAGGATATAGAATACAAAGTAGAAATAGAAAGAAAAGGGAGATATATTAGAGATGAATTATATAAATTATTTGATCAACCTATAAATATAAAAACAGATGAAAAATACGATAGAGATTTTAGTGAATTAGTGGATGAGTTTGTAAATTCAAAAAAATCAGGATGTATATTAGGTAGAGCAGGTTGTGGTAAATCTCATTTAGTAAAATTGATTATTGAAAAATTAAAATTAGAGAATAATAATGAAGATGATATAGATAGAATAATAGGATTAGCCCCAACAAATAAAGCGGCAATAATAATCAATGGACAAACAATACATAAATTTGTAGCATCTTACTTTGATAATAAAAAAGTATTAACTAATAAATTGAAAAATATTAGATACATAATAGTTGATGAAATATCAATGATGACAGAAATATTTTATAATGTATTTTTGATTATAAAAAAGATGTTTGATATTAAATTCATTTTAGTTGGTGATTTTGGACAATTAGAGCCAGTTGGGGATAGAGTTGGAATAGTAGATTATGAAAAATCACCAGCATTTTTAGAGTTATGTGATTATAATAAATTAATATTAGAAAAATGTAGAAGAAGTGATAATAAATTATTTGATTTATGTAAAGATGTAAAAAATGTTGATACCACAATATTTGGTAAATATATGACATTTAAAAATTTATCATTTACAAATAAAAAGAGAAAAGAAGTAAATGAAACATGTATGACAAAATATATAGAAAATAAAATTAAAAAACAAGAATTAACAGAAAAAGATATATTAATTATAAAAAAAGAAAAATTTGATGAAAATGGACAAGATATTAGATTAACAAAAGGAATGCCTATTATTAGTAAAGTTAATAGAGTTAATATGAATATAGTTAATAATCAAACATTTATAGTTAAAGAAATAAACAAAGATATAATAATAATTGAAGATGAATTTGATAATAATATAATAATAGAAATAAATAAAAAAGATTTTTCAAAATTGTTCTATATAGCGTTCTGTATTACAGTTCATAAATCACAAGGGGCAACATATAATACAAATTATACTATACATGAATGGAATTTATATACAGATAAAATGAAATATGTAAGTTTATCAAGATCAACAGATATTAAATTTATTAATATTATAATAAAATCAAATAAATGAAAAATAATTTGGGGGGTTAAATTTCATTTATTTGATTTATATATAATATTAAATATTTATAATTACTTTTATAATATATATATATATATATATTATAATTATAATGGATAATAGAGAATTATTAAAAAACTTATATCATGATCCTAAATTTGGTTTTACATCTAAAGAAATATTTAAAAATAAAATTAAAAAAAATTATCCAGATATATCATTAAAAGAAGTTGATGAACTATATTCTAACTTAGAAATAAACCAAATGTTTAAAAAACCTATAATAAAAAAAAGTAAATTTTATAAAATAACAGATGTCCCATTAACATTCCAAATAGATATAATGATATTTGATAAATCACAAAAAAATAAAAATAGAGGTATATTTATGTATTTAACATTAATAGATATATTATCTAGAAAAGCTTTTATGTATCCATTAACATCAAGAAAAGGAATAGACATAATAGAATCATATAATAAATTTATTGATGAATTAAATTCAAAATATAATAAAAAACCAGTTAAAATAATAGGAGATGATGAGTTTAATTTTAAAGCATTTATACAATATAATAATAAATTAAATATAATGTTAGATACACAAGTAGCCCAAGATGATCATATAATAAAAGGAGGAGGTAATCGTTTGGGTATAATAGATAGATTTACAAAAACAATAAAATTAAAAATAAAAAAATATCAGTTATCAACTGGTAATATAAATTTTTATGATATTTATAAAGATATATTAGATAACTATAATAATACAATTCACTCAAGTATTTATAATAATACACCAAATGAAGCTTTTGAAAATAAAGATATACAGATAAAATATAGAAAAGAAACTCTTGATTATAATGATAATATTAATAATAAGATAAATTTAAAAATAGGAGATACAGTAAGAGCCATTAAAAAAAAGAAAATTTTTGATAAAGAAAACATCAGATTTAGTAAAAAGATATATATAATAGATGAAATCAAAAATTATAAATATATAATTAAAGATGAAAGTAATAATATAAAAAAGAAACTATACAAATTTAATGAATTACAATTAGTAGATAAAGATAAAGTTGAAAAATTTGTTGATAATAATAATATTAATAAAGTTATCAAAAAATTAAAAATAGATGAGAAAAATAAACAAATTTTAAAAAGAGATGATATTAAACAAGAAAATATTATTAATAAACCTAGAAGAATAAAATAAATATTATTGAGTTCCAACTGGATCTAATTTAGTATCTTTTTTTATAAATCTATTAACCTTTGTTCCACAAGAGCAATTACCTTGAATATATCTAATAGCTTTTTTATTAGTTTTGATGGTTCCATTATTAATTTCAACTTTCTTCTTACATTTCACACAATAGGCTTGATAAACTTGATTTTGATTCTCCATTACTATACTATACTATAGGCAAGAAAATATTTATAAATTTATATATAAATTTATAAATATTTTTGAGCCGGCGTGAAATAAAAATTAAAAATCAAAAGATTTTTAATTCTTTATTCCAGCCTATTTTATACATAAGATTTTATTTTAATTCATTAATATTTAAACTATTTCCATAAATCTTTTTATTAATATCTATAATTTGATTTTTTATATTATTATTATTTGTTTTAGTTTTGCTTGATATTTCATTAAAATATTTATCAGATTTTTCTTTTAAATAATTTTTAATTTTATTAATTACATCATTTCTTAATAAAGAAATTTTTAAACTATCATTACTGATATATTCATTTGTTGAATTTAATATAAAATTATTATCAATATCATAACCTTTAACATTTAAACAAATATAAAAATCATAATAAAATATGGCATGTTTTAATAAATTTTTAGTATCAATATCATTATTAAAGTTTCCAATTTTTTTATTTTCAACTAAAAAATTTTCTTTTAAAACGTTTTTTACATTAGATTTATTATTAGCAAAATTATCATCAAATGTTATATCTTTATTATAGCTTTTTAAACCTTCATATTTTTTATTTAAATAAGCTTTTAATTTTACAACACTTCCTTCATAATCTTTATAATAATCTTTAATATTATTAGTATTAATTTTACCAAATTTTTTAAATTCATATTCATAATCATTATCTTTAATTTCTATTTGATCATTATTTTTCTTTTCTTCTTCTACTTCATTAACTTGAGATTGATTATTATCATTAGGTTGATATTGATTATTATCATTAACTTGAGATTGATTATTTTCATTAGGTTGATTATTATCATTAACTTGATATTGATTATTATCAGTTAATAATTTATTAATTTTTTCTAATTCTTCTAAAAATAATTGATTTTGTTTAATTTGTTTATCTTCTATATTAGATTGAGTTTGTATATCTAAATCTTGAGCTAATTTATTCCATTCATCAATTAATTCTTTATTATCATTTTTAGTATTTTCTTCAATATTATAATTAATAATTTCATCAAGTTTTAATTTAGATTTAATTTTAGATTTTACATTAGATGATAAATTATTATTATCATTATCATCATTAATAATATCTTTAAGTTTTGTTTTATAAGTATTTAAAGTATTTAAACTAATTTCTTTTTCAATTTCTTTAATTTTTTCAATTCTTTTATTAAGTTCAACATTTTCTTTATTAAGATTATTAACAATATTTTCAATATCTTTAATTTTTTTATCATTATCATTTATTTCTTTAGTATATTTTTCAGTTCCTTTTTCTTTACTTTTTATTTTTTTATCAAGTTCATTTTGTAATTCAATATTTTTAGTTTTTAATACATTTAATTCTTTATTTTTATCTTCATTTAATTTAAGATTATCATTAATTAATTTATTTTTTTCAACTTCTAAATTAATTCTTAATTTAAATAAATTATTAGTAGTCTTTTTATAATCATCATTTTTTATTTTTAATTCATTAATATTATCATTTAATAGTTTATAATATTTGTCATTATCTAATATTTTATTATTTAATTCATTATTATTAATATTTAATTCATTAACATTTTGTTCTAATTGATTAATATATTGTTTTAATTTATTAATTTCATTTATATAAGATTGATTAGCATTTTGATTATCATTATTTAAATTATTTATAATAACTTTTAGATTTATTATATCATTTTGTAAATTATTAATTTCTAAATTTTTATTATTATTATCATTAATATATTTATTAATATTATAATTTAATTGATTAATAAGTTGGTTTTTATTTTGATTTTCATTTTTAAGATTAATAATAACAGATTCTTTCCAAGTTTTATAAAATTTATAATAAACATTAAGAGTTGAAATAGTTTTTTTATAATTATTAATTTCTGCATTTAATTTAGATATATTATTATCATAATTATAAAATAATTCATTATTATTAGCAATAATTTTTTCATTATTTAATAATTCTTCATTTAATTCATTAATTTTATCATTTAATTCATCTTTTAATTTATTGAGATTAATATTATCATTATTAACATTAGAGAATTTAATTTCAAGGTTTTCAACTTTTTTAAATTCAACATCTAATTTATTTTTATAAGTTTTAATATCAGTATCTTTAATTTCAATATCTTTATTTAATTGATTAATAGTATTATCTTTAGTATTTAAATCTTTATTCAATTTATCTATTTTATCATTTAATTCAACTTTAATTTTATTTTTTTCATCTAAAGATAATTTACTATATTCATCTTTAATTTTTTGTATTTCATCTTTTTGTTTTTTAGTTAAGTTAATCTTATTATTATTTAGTTCATTAATTTTATTATCTAATTCTTTTATAGTATTATCTTTTTCTATAATAGTATTATCTTTCTTTTCAATATCAAGTTTTAAATTAGTTAATTGCTTATTAATATTATTAATTTGATTTTTTTGTTCTAAAGTTAAAGTATTATTATCATTATTTAATTTATTTAAATTTTCAATATTATCATTTAATTGTTTAATAGTATTATCTTTAATTTTCAATTCATTATCTTTATTTATTAATTGATTATTTTTATCATCTAATTGTTTTTCTACATTAATTAATTTTTCTACATTAGCTTTAATATCATTAGTTAATTCAATAATTCGTTTTTCTTTATCTTTAATAGATATATTTTTATCACCAATTATATTATCATATTCTTTTTTTTGATTTGATAATTTAAGATTCAATTCTTTTTTGTCATTTTCTAATGTAGAAATTATATTATCTTTTTCTAGTATAGTATTATCTTTTGTTATTAATTCATTATTTTTATCTTGTAATTCTTTTTCTTTCATTAATAATGTAAAAGCATTTTTTGTAATATTATTCTCTAATTCTTTAATTTTATTAGATTTATCTTTTGAAGTTAAATTATTATTATTTACTAAATTATCATAATCTTCTTTATTTTTATTTAATTTATCATTTAATTCTTTTATTTGATTTTCTAGAGAAGAAATATTAGTATCTTTAACTTTTATTATATGATCTTTTTCTTGAATAGTTTTATTTAATTTATTTTTTAATTCTTCTAAAGTAGAAAAATAATCATCATTTAATTTATTTATATTATTAAAAATTTCACTATTTTCTTCTTTTATTTTTAATATCTGTAATGATTTTTCATCTAATTCTTTTTTATATTTATCTTTGTTATTATTATTATTTAATTCAATAATTTTTTTTTCTAAAGAAGATATTTTAATTTTATTTTCTTCAATGGTTTTTTTAAATTCTATTTCATTATCTATTAATTTATTAGTTTCAGTTAAATTATTTATAATTTCTTCATTTAATTTTAATATTTCATTATCTTTTTCTTCAATTGATTTATTATTATTATTTTCAATTTCATTTATTTCATTATTAAAATAATTCTCAATTTCATTAATTTTATCTTTTAATATTTTTTTTTGATTAATATCATATAGAGCATTATCCTTAATTAAATCATTATTTTTTTTATGTAATTTTCCAATATTTATTTTTAAATTACTAATTTTTTTTTTCAATGATTCATTTTCATTAGTTAAATTAGTTAATCCACCTTTTTTAATAACATTCTTATCATTTAAAATATTATTTTTTTCTTCATCTAATTCTTTTAATTTATTATATCTATAACTTAATTGATTATTTAAATTATTTATTTGTTTTTTATCATCATGAGATATATTATGATTTTTATTATTAATATTTATATTTTCAATCACATTATTAATTTTATTTTTATACTCTTTATTTATGATAGTTTTATCTTTTTTTTTAATTATTGATTTTAATTTTTCATTTTTTTCAGCTTGTAAATTTTTTATATCAATACTATTTTTAATTGAATTTTTTAATTCTTTTTTAGTTATTTTTTTAATATTTTTATTATATCCATATTCATCATCCAATGTTTTTTTAATATTATTAATTTCTTCTAATATTTTAGTTTTTTGTAATTCAATATTATTTAAATTAATTTTAGATTGTTCATCTAATATAATATCTTTACCTTTTTTTTCACCTTCAATAATACCTTCTTCTATACCTTCTTCTTTACCAAATTCATTACCAACTTTATAATTAATATTTTTATGAGATGTTATTTCATTTTGTATAATTTTTTTATCATGTTCATTTAATTTATTTAAAACATCATAAAAATCATTACTTTGAATATTATTATTAATCTGATTACCATTATCACCATAGGTGCCTGCGGCATCAATTATTTGTAAATTTTGATTAGAATTAGAATTTATATTAGGTATATCATTATTAGTATTAGTATTATCATCAATTAATTTTAATTTTTTGGTTTTTAATCTAATATTATTAATAACATTATTAGTAGATGATAAAACCTTTTTTTCTAATTTATCTATATTAATAATTTTGGGCTTATTTATACCCATTGCAAGATTATTTAATGTATTATTCATATAATATATATATATAAATAATAAAATAAAATTAATTATTAATTAATTATTTTTTAATTTATTTCTAGTGTTTTTATAAAGATCTTTTAAATAAATATTAGCTGAATTTTTAACAATTTCTTTATCATGTAAATAATTAACTTCATTAACTATATCATGATTAATATTATTTAATAAATTAATTTGATCTTCTTTATCTTTCAATGACATATTTTTATCATTAATTATATCAAATAATTGATTTACATAATTATTATTAGGATTAGGATTAGGATTATTATTATTATTAGAATTATTGACTAATTTTAATTTTTTATTGTTTTTTAATTTTAAATTATTTAAAGTTGATTTAGTAGATGATAAAACTTTTTTTTCTTTATTATTAATATTATCACTTTTTTTAGGTTTATATATACCATAAGCTAAGTTATTTAGAATAGGATTCATTACTATATAATATTAATTAATATTTTTTTTTTTACAATTTTAATATATCTAATTCAGTATTAGTAAATGTAAATTCTCTATGAACTTCATCTTCAAATTTCTTTTTTAAATCATATATAATAGGAGAAGTTAATTCAATAGCATCAGCTAGAGAAGGAATAGCTTGATCTAGAATTTTTTTATTATCAAGAATATATAAAAAGTTATGAATTAATGTTAAACCCATATCAACTAAAATTTCATAGAATTGTAATAATCTATCTAATATTTGTCCTCTTGGTAAATTTTCATTACTTTTATCATAAAGTGTAATTAATGTATTAAAATCTTTTACTATAGTATGAATACCTAAAGCTCTACCTAATCTTTCTTTTATAGTTTTGATATAAATTTTATCATTATTATCAATACTTTTTATTATTTGTTCATTATAAATAAATTGATATAATTCATTTTTAAATGTATGATCAGGGAAATTAACTTTTAAAACTTTTCTTTCTATTTCTTTTAATGATGATTTTGGTGGTTTAGTATTTTCTGTAATTTTTTCAACAGCATCAACTTGATGATTAAATTCATCTTTAACTATATTCTTTTTTCTTGATTTTTTTTCTTTAATAGGCATTATAATATATTAATAGATAAGATTTTATAATTTATTAAATAATTTATTTTTTTTTATTCATTTTTTTACCAATCATTTGATCAGTTTCTAATTTTACTTTTTCTACAGCTTGTTCAACTTCTATACTACTATATTTAATATTATATTTATCATTAATAATTTTAGTATAAACGATTTCAAATATATCTTTAACTTTATTAATTAATGGTATAAATTCTTCCCAATCTAAACTTGATAAAACATATTTATCATTAGATTTAAAACTTAATTTTTGTTGATCATAATATACTTCTTCTTTAAATGTATTCCATGTAATATCATGTAACATACTCAATATTATATTACTTAATTTTTCATACATTAAATCAATTTCAGCTGTTCTCTTATTTGTAAAACTTTTATTAAATTTTTCATCATTATTAATATTATTTTTTTGAGTATCACTAATTGAATGATTTCCTTTACTAGCTTTAGCGAATCCAAATATATGTTTTATCAAATTTATATTTTTATTATCAATAACATTATTAGGTGTTTTTCCATTCCAATTATAATAAATAAAATAAGGCACACCTTCCTGAGGTATAAAATCTTTTTCAAATAATTCATATTTATTTTTATTTTTAGTTTCATCATTAGGGAAGTTTGTTAATACTAATCTAGTTGAAGACATTTATATATATTAATATTAGAAAAAATATATAAAATTAAATTAAATTTAAATTATTAATTATTCAATAATTTAAATAATTTAAAGATTTATTTAATAAGTAATAATAAAAAATAGTAAAAAAAAGTAATTAAGATGGAAGAAAATAATAAATATTAAAAAGGTAAAATTTATAAATTAGTAGCTAAATAATATGAAGGTGAAAGTTTAGTATATATAGGATCAACATGTGAGCCTTATTTATGTAGAAGATTAAATGGACATAAATATGCTTATAAAAGATTTAATGAATAAAGTAGTAATTAAAAATGTACTAGCTTTAAATTAATTGATTAATATGGTATAGAAAATATATAAATCATATTACTAGAAGATTATCCATGTAATAATAAAGCTTAATTAGAATAAAGAGAGAGATTCTGGATAGAATAAATAAAATGTGTAAATAAAATTATACCCACAAGAAGTGATAAAGAATACAAAGAAGCTAATAAATAAAAATAATAAGAATAAAATAAATAATATAGAAATAAAAATTAAGAGACTATTAAATTAAAAAAATAAATAGAATATTAAAATAATAAAGAATAGATTTTAATAAGATAAAAATAAAAATATGAAGAAAACAAAGAATAGATATTAGAAAAATAAAAATAATATAATATTGATAACAGAGATGTAATTTTATAAAAGCATAAATAATATTATTAATAATTTAAAGAATAAATATTATTAAAATAAAAATAAAATTATGAATTAAATAAAGAAAAAATTTAATTATAGAGAAATGTTATAATTAATTGTATTTGTGGTAAAAATATTAAAAAATAAAATTATAAAGACCATATAAAAAGTAAATAACATATTAATTATACCTAAAATTAATAAATTAATTAAAATTGAAAAATATATAATTAAATATTCTTATTTTTCTATTTATTACATGAAATTACGTATACCAAATAATGATAGCACTGGAGATTCAACATATTTAAGTAATAATAGACCTATACTACCAACATAAAACGCTTTCATATCATCTCTATAATATTGATATCTTTTACCTACAAAATTATCATACATGTACATATACACTAAACCGTTGACAACTGGTCCACTGACCATAGATAAATATCCTTCATTTAAAAAAGGCACAATATTTGAAACAACTTCTAAAGCTACTGAAGAAACAACTGTTGAAATTGCAAAAGTAGCAGCATCACTCATAGTAAAATTATCACTTACTGATTTTCCATCAATTAAACTATCATAAGCTAAAATACCCAGGTATCCTATTAAAGCGTGACTTCCGTATCTTGTTAAAGAATATGACATCATCTTATATATATATATTATTATATAAGAAAATAAATAATAATAAATTTTAAATTATTTTTTTAAAAATAAAAATATAAATAATAATAGTCCATAAATTTTTAAACCTGAAGTATCAATATTAAATAAATTTTTTAAATCATTTTTTACATTATCAACTGAATTTTCTATTTTTTCATTAAAACCTGATATAGCACCAGAAATAGCACTCTTACTATTATGAAATATATCATCTTGTTTAGTATAATTCTTATCATATTTATCTAAATTTTCATTAATTTTATCAAATGAAATAGCGTCTAAAGGTTTCATATTAGTTGGTCTATATAATTTTGTATCATAGTCTCTATCATATAAAGATAAATTACTATTAATACCTTTTAATAATTGGTTGTTAAAATTTGAGTTAAAACTTAATTGATATTTATAATAATCATCTGGGAGCCTTATATGATTTGAATCCATTTTATATATATAAATTAATAACATTTTATTTTTTTAATTATTTTATATTCTTTATTTTATTTAAAACATCTTCATTATTTATAACTTTATCTAATTGTTGTTTCATTTCATATTCTTGATTTTTCATATACATACTTTTAATTATTTTCAAAAAACATGAACTTTTAACATTTATATATTTACTACAGTCTATTTCACATTGTAAAATTTTTAAATCATATTGAAAAGATTCATCCTTCATAATATCATTACATAAACCATCAACATGATAACCAAGATATCCTGAAACTTTCTCTATACCTATTATTGATGTTTGAACTATTGTATTAAACATTTCTCTATTCTTACTAAGATTCATTTCTACACGTATATTTTCTAATATAACTTGTAATTCATTAAGTTTAAGATTAAATAATCGTTTCTCAAATTGTAATTTATTAGGATTCCATATATTTTTTAGATCTTTCTCAAATGTATTTATATATTGTCTTATAATTATTATTGTTGATCTTATTTCTTTTAATTCTTCTATAGAATCAGCGGTATTACAATTTTTTATAGTATCTAAAATATTTGTTTTATCTATGATAGGATTATTATTAAATTTAATATTATTATTATTTTTAATAACTAAAGATTCATTTAATGATATTGGTTTAGGATTGATAATTTTAGTTTTAGGAATTTGTATTGAATCATCATTAGATTCTTCATTAGATTCTTCATTAGATTCTTCATTTGATTCTTCATTTGATTCTTCATTTGATTCTTCATTTGATTCTTCATTTGATTCTTCATTTGATTCTTTATTATTTAATTCATTTTTAAAAACTTCTAAATTAAAATCATTATCATTACTTGTATTATCATTAATTATATTATCATTTAGAGATTTATCATTATTAGTTAAATTATTTTGATTTTTTAATTCTTTATTTATTCTATAAACTGTAGTTTTAGAAACTCCTCTAGATTTTATTATAATTTTAGTATCAATATTATTTTTTAAATCATTTATTATATTATTTCTAATTTCTTCTGTTAATTTAACCATTATATATTTGAATTAGAAATTATTTTCTAGAGGATTTTTAAATATATTTTTTATTTTTAAAAAATAATTCAAATTTTCTTTAATATTATCTCTAACTTCTTGAGAATCTTCTAAAGAATTATATAAACTATATAAATCATTAATATAAGAATCTAATTTATTTTCATCTAAGAATAAAATAAAAGCCATAATTTCATAAAATTTTAAATTATTTAATTTCTCATCAATTTGTTTTACATGATCAGGATTATTACATTTCTCTTTTAAATATGAACTAAAATTTAGTAGTTTTTCTCTTAAAATAGTTTCAGTTGAATTCATTATATAATACTATACTATATTATATAAATGAGAAAAAATAATTCATTGATATTCTAATATACAAAAGAAATTATAGTTATTATTATTAAAAATATTATCATTATCATCTAATATAGATATATCTAAATAATTTACAGAAGCTATAGTATCAATTTTAATATTATATATAAAATCAGTATATTCAATAATCTCACCAAAATTTTTATTAATAACAGGAATTATAAAACTACATTCTTGAGAATTACTAGTATTTAAAACATTAGTTGAAGTTAAATTTCTAATAGAGAATTTTAAATAATATGGTATATTGAAATTAACTAAACCAGATATACTATGGTTAATTAAATTATCATTTGAATTATATACTTTTTTTTCTAATGTAATAACTTTATGAAATGATGATAAAGTGAGATTTAAATCAAAACTAACATTAGATTGAAAAGTTATTTTATAACTAAATTGATCATAAGTTGCATTAAAATTTACATTATCTATAG
>Ga0214923_10004327_pt1 | contig 17226 bp, 13 predicted proteins | sample LL1510_MetaG_FD_177993 | JGI IMG/M metagenome (GOLD analysis project Ga0214923, IMG submission 177993) | Freshwater microbial communities from Lake Lanier, Atlanta, Georgia, United States - LL-1510 | ecosystem: Environmental > Aquatic > Freshwater > Lake | place: USA: Georgia | collected... | reverse complement strand
TTCATGTCCTTGAGCATCTTGACCTGAAAGAAGGTGCGGAACAAGTTGGCCAGAAGGAAGCCAGGCGAATCCACGCGCTTATTAGGATATGCGTCACGGTCGTCATTGTTAATGCGCTTATAGGCCACCCAGAGGAGCTTGCGAGTCATGTGTGCAAGGAAACAAGCCTTCTCATAGGACTCCTCCAGACCACCGATGTGCGGGTATAGCTCATCACGCAGCAGATCCTCCACGGTGATAGTGCGTGCAGGCTTGCTCGTCCAGACATTCAGATGTCTCTTCATCCACATCAAGGCATCCTCCTGAGTCAGCACGGCAGCCGCCTCAGTGATAGACTCCACAATGAGTCCCTCAAATACCTGGTCCTGATCATTACCTAGAATCATCTTGACAATCTTCTCGTCCTCCAGAACACCTAGGGCACGGAACAGAATAAAGAGGGGAATCTCAGTCTTCATGCGGGGAATGGTTGCACGTAGATACATGATTTGCTGATTCTTGGGGTGATACTGGATGCGGACTGAGTTTGACTTGGGCACCTGCTCATTCATGGGACCAATGGACTTCACCTCAATTACCTCCCACTCCTTGGCAGGGTTACGATTATTACGGAAGACGACAGGGCGGTTCTCTGACATGCGCTCCTGGGAAATGATGGTGCGCTCACCGCCACCCACAATGAAATACCCCCCGACATCTTCAGGGCACTCGCCAAGATCCATTGGATGCACATGCTTCTGCTCCTTCAGAAGACATAGGCTGCTCCCAACCATTACGGGAATCTTACCCAGATGGGCGTTAGGGAATACACGCTGATGTGTGGCAGTGCGACCATCCACATTGTCAGTGCGAATCGTTGTTACCTTGATATCGACGGTTAGGGGGGATGCATAGGTCAGATTACGCAGCCTGGCGTCATTAGGAAGCATGGGCAGAACGGCACCATTATTCTCAAAGATAGTAGGCTTACGCAGCTGGGGTTTCTCAAACTCAATTTGGACCTCATATTCGTAGCGGACAGCTGCGCGTTGAACAGTTGCAGCTTGTGCAGCAGCAGCGGCCGCTGCCACCGTGGCAGCATCCTCATTCTTCTGGCCCATCAGAGCATTGGCTGCGGATGTGGATAGACCAGTTGCAGCGGCTAGGACTGATCTGGGACCAGAGAGAGGAATCTCAGGTGAACCCTTGATTACCACGGGATTCGTGGCTTGCAGAATCTCAGGGACATCGTGGAGGATAAAGTGGTTGAACGATTCAATCTGATGGGAAATAATTTGTTTCTTATCCATCTGCTGGAAGAAGGAGTCAAGGATTTTAGAATGATTCGGAACGGACATCTTGTGCTTTATATTTTTATTTAGTAAATACTCAATTTTTACAGTTGGCCTTAGGCCATAGCCTTAAGTCGCTCGTTTTATTAAGTGCCCTTTATGTCTAAATTGAAGTTAAGATGGATTCTAATGTAAAAAGTCTCATTATTACGGGAACTGCGGCAGAAGATGCTACGCGGTTCCGGCAAAAAGGCTCTAGAAGAAAGAGGGTAAAGGAACAAGAATCTGAAGATGGACAAAACGATAGCCAATTTATTGAACAGGTGAAAAAAATATCTCTGATAAAGGTGCCACCCGTTACTAATGTGGTTACTCAGGGTCAAAACATGCAAGCAGCACCGCCTCAAGTGCCAATAAAACCTCAAGTGCAGCAGTCCCAAGCAGCACCGTCTCAAGTGCAAATAAAACCACAAGCGCAGCAGTCAAACGTAATTCTGAAGCCCTTAAAGCAGCCCAGAGTTAAATTACAACCAAAATCTATTCATACAGCTGCACCTACTAAAACAATAGATACAACAAGAAAAGCCAGGAAGATACATTTATCTCTTGGTAATCTGAATCACCGTTTCACTCGTGCAAAGAGAGTCAAGGATGACACAGAAAAGAAGCCAATGTCATCAATCAGAGATTATCTGGTAGAAAAGGGTGTAATTCAACAGAAATCTAAGGCACCAGAAAAAATGTTGAGATCAATGTATTCTGATTTTATGTTGTTGAAAGATCAGGCTCTGTAGCCTCTGCAGCCTCTGCAGGCTCTGCAGGCTCACAATCATGTGATTCTGCACAGTCATCACAGACTAGAACATCGCATTTATCGCACTGCATTGAAAGGTCTGCACATACCTCGCATATTCCATTTCCACAGTCTTCGCAGAAATCTAGTTCTCCCTCATAAACTGCCTCATCATCTAGACACATATCACAGGTTGTATATTTTCGCCCACATCCCCACTGAGTGTAAAATCCACAGAGATACCCGTCAACGGTTGGTTGTCCGCATAGTATATCGTCGCAAATTTTGACCTTACAATTTGCACATTCTAGAGTTGCATCTCTACCACATTCATAGTGACATTTACTCTCGGTAGCCATAATGAAATTTTCATATGATAATTAATCAATTTTTAAATGAAGGGCTATACCCTTGGAGGGCTATACCCTTCAAGGGCTAAAGCCAGCCTAATACATATAAGTATAATGCCCAACATGTATCAGGAGTATTTAGAAAATTACAACGAACAAACAAAGAAATTCGGCCCAAAGTTAGCCATATTTCTCATGGTAGGAATCTTCTATGAGATGTATGATGTTATGGATCCCGAAACAGGAAAGGGTAAGACATCCTTTTCTGAACTCATTGATCTTCTAGGTCTCAAAGTGTCCATAAAGAAAGGTGATGGTCCAAATGGTCTTGATGGACTCGTCGCAGGAATCCCAGATTACTCTGTGCATAAATGGGCAGCCAAGCTCACTCAGCTTGGTTGGACAGTAGTCCTAGTTGAGCAAGTGAAGAATGTGCAAGGCAAGGTGGTAAAGAGAAATGTAGAGCGCATCTTAACTCCAGGGACCCATATTGAAGCTGCAACCTCTGAGGATCTTTTCATTACATTTTGTTGTATAGATGAGCACGAAGGAAAAGAAGCTCCGCATATTTCTATGGCTTCTATTGATCTGACAACCGGTCATCTACATGTCTTCACTGAGCAAGCTCAGGGCTCAGATGATGCCTGGACTTCCAATGAGGCAGTGCAATTCATGGATCTATATTCGCCGAGAGAAGTTCTATGGTCAGTTAATGGCTCTAGGCGCTTCATGGATTCAATGGAGGAGAAGAAGTTGAAAAATATCCTGGGATGCTCTTCTGGTCTGACATTTCATAGACGCGAGGCCCTGACTTCTGGGGCATGGACTAAGCCAGAGTTTCGCGAGACCTTCTTAAGAGAAGCTTGTAGCTTGAAAAGCCTTTTGCCGACTCACGTTGCTCTACACTTGGCACCTGGTTCTCGCACAGAGACTGCGCTACTTTCTTTATTAAATTCTCTGAAGGATCTCTGGCCTTCTATGAAACTGGGGCAACTTATTGTATATCCATGGATTCCTGGGTCCATGTTACGTCTAGGAGAGAATGCCTTATTTCAGTTACATATGCTGGTACAGGACTCAGGCGCAGCCACAGCAAGGCAAGATGTTCTCAGCCTCGTAGATAAGACACAGTCGCCAATGGGTTCCAGGGGTCTGAGAGAACGTCTCTTAAAACCCTCCGCGGATGCTGTTACAATTCGTGCTAACTTGGATGCAGTAGAAGCATGGACAAAGAAGGATGTTGACCCCATTGTGAAACGGCTGCGCACTCTCACTGATATTGACCGACTTTACAGAAAGATTCAGCAGGGCTCTCTGCAGGCCACTGATCTCATAAATCTTGATACTAGCTTCAAGGCGATGCAATGGATTTCTGTATCCGAGGGTCCCGAGTGCCAGGATCAGCAGGAAATGATTGTGAAAATCCGCGATACAGTCTTCACGGTATTCAATCCCCAGAAAGTCTATGCGGCTTCTGAAGATATTTCTCTCTTTCATCATGGCCTTGTCCCAGAACTTGACCAACTTGAGACTCATATCTTGGAGCAGAATAAGAAACTAGAAACATGGATTCATACTAGGGCATCAGAAGCTAGTGTGGCTGCGGATGTATTTAAATTGGAGGAAAGGGAGAGTGGAATCATAGTGAAGGGACCGCGTGCGGTTATTCAGTGCCTAAATGCTTCTGGAAAGCTTCCTGGCAATGTGATAGCAAAGCTTAATAAGACTGGATCATATCTGGAATCACCAGAGCTTGATCAGATTTCTGTTATTATAGGGAGGCTAAGGGAAGCATTAAAGAAGCGTCAGGGACTGGCCTTACTCGAGCATGGAACCAAGCTGGCTGATGAATTATTTGTAGGATGGACTAAGATATCTGACTGGATTACTAGTGTGGATGTGAATAGTTCACTTGCAGTAGTGGCAAAGCATTATGGCTATGAGAAGCCTTGCATCATAGATTCAAGTGACGCAACAGGATCAATTCAGATCCAGGGGCTGAGACACCCCCTCTTGGAAGTCCAGGACAGAAAGATTCCTTATGTGCAGCATAATGTTGGGTTAGGTTCAGCTCAAGTAGAACAAGGCTGGCTTCTCTATGGCCTCAATGCCTCGGGGAAATCTAGTCTCATGCGCGCTGTTGGCCTTGCAGTGCTCTTAGCCCAAGGCGGCTGCTTTGTTCCGTGCAGTGCGATGACACTGGCGCCTTTTACAAGTCTTCATACACGAATTATAAATACTGATAATTTGTGGATGGGTCTTTCCTCCTTTGCAGTTGAAATGTCTGAGATGCGTGAGATTTTTAGAGAAGCTGGTCCTCGGTCGCTAGTTCTGGGAGACGAGCTTTGCTCAGGAACGGAGACAACTTCTGCTACTGCTCTCGTTGCAGCAGGCCTCAAGGGCCTTTTGAAACGGGGTGCACGATTTCTGTTTGCCACTCATCTCCATGGGCTCTCAAGTATTCCAGAAGTTATTCAGGATGAACGACTCAAGATTTGGCATCTTCATGTGGAATATGATAAACTGAAGGACAAGTTAGTGTATCATAGAACCTTAAGACAGGGTTCTGGCTCGTCGCTTTATGGACTAGAAGTTGCAAAGGCTATGAGAATTCCCGATGATATTTTGGAAGATGCAATTCTTTTTCGGAAACGGTTGGCAGGAGAGGCTGAACTTTCTGAGTCCGTTGGCTCCTCTTGGAATTCTGGAATTGTAAAATATAAATGTGAAACATGTGGTAAAACGGATTTCTCAACTCTTGAGGTTCATCATATCATGGAACGCCATAAAGCGAATAGCACAGGTCATCTAGCCGATAATTCTAATGTGCATTCTCAGGCAAACTTAGTGGTTGTCTGTGATGAATGCCATGATGCGATTCATGCGGGAACCCTGGCTATAGGGCCGATGATTCAGACATCAGATGGAATGGAGCGGTCAGTGACTACAGTCACAAGCAGCTCAATAAAATCAAAGTGGTCAGATGAACAGCTCAAGGAAATCCATGATGCGGTTGCACGGTTTCCTAAAGTGTCGGTAGCAAATCTTTCCAAATACCTCCTTAACCAGCATAATATCCAAATCAGCGGATCAACATTAAAAAAGATGCTTCAGTAATTACTACCCGGTCGTGCCAGGAAGACCCTTTAGACCCTGAGGACCCTGGGGCCCGGCAGGCCCCGTAGGACCAACAGCCCCATCAGCTCCCGGAGGACCAGCAGGTCCAACGGGGCCAGCGGCCCCTGCGACACCAGGAGGGCCAGGAGGACCAGGAGGGCCTGCAGGGCCTGCAACAGCAGAACCACCTGTCTTTTGGAGGGTAGTAATTACAAACTCAAGTTCACCAAGCTTCTTCTCAAGCTCACTGATCTTTGTAGTTAGACGCTCGATTCCACCACGAGCCTGGTTATTACGATTATAGGAGCCACTGGAAAATAGCACAGAAGACATCTCTGTCTTTTATACAAGGAACTCTTATATTGAATTCTACGCAGCAAAACATATATAAAATTGATTACTATCCCGGGTAGTAGGAATTATATGCCAATCCCAGTCCGTTGTATGAATTGTGGTAATGTCCTTGCGGATATTTGGAGATACTATGAACGTAGGACGAAGGAGCTGCGTGGAGGTCAAGCGGCAAGTCTTCTGATTCTTGATGAGACTAAGCTACAGAAGACACCCGAGGGTGATGTTTTAAATGAATTGGGGCTTCACCGATATTGTTGCAGAAAAGAGCTGCTAACGTATCGTGAAACATATTAGAGAGGAAATGGAGCTGTTCATTCCATCAATTTTGGTTTTATTCGTTTGCTTCATACTACTGGCGTTTGTCATGCCAAGGATGTCACCATACATGCTTGGTGGAGTGTGTATTGTAATGTTTGCACTTGGGGTCTGGCAACATTACACGATGTTTCCATATGAATATCGCGCATCAATGGTTACGGATATGTTAAAAGATTATTCAGGATTTATAATGCTAATAGCTATCATTTTTTCTGGGCTTATAGTTATGTATTTGTTTAATGGAAATAGTGCTGCAAATTTAGTCCCTGCGTCTCTTGTTCCTGACATGAGCATACCTACATCTTTAACTGGTAATTCTAAGAACTCTTCCAAGAGTATATTTAACTCTGGAAATAGTGGTAATGCATCTAAATCAATGTCTAACTTAACGAAGTCTACGAATCAAACAAAGTCTAATAATCTAGCATCATCAAGTTTTAAGGTTAGCTAAATATCCCATTAATTAAATTCCATATACTTTTGTATAATAAATACTATACAAAAGTAGATGGCAAAGGGTACAAGAAGTGGCACAAGAAGAATAACAAAGACAGTGCGGTCAACAAAAAAGCATGTCTTAACAATTCCACAACTTCGTAAGGCATTTGATCATATGGATAAGGTTGTTGAACATTTAAGAAAGACTTCAAAACATTCCTTTTCTGATGCCGTTGTTTCTTATAGAGAAGAGTGGCGCAAGACATTCAAGCGCGATCTACCTCCGGCTGATGCTGCTGCTTATCTGAAGTTTAGATATGGCCTTAAGGCTAGTAAGACACGTAGAACAAGGACGCGTGGTGGTTCTATGAAAGGTGGTGCTGCAGCTTCTGCTTTAGCAGGCGCGCCTCTAGATTATCAGTTAAGGGCAGGTGTTTCAGGAGCGTATGGTAATTTTCCTACCTATCAGACACAGGGACTAGATAGATCCTATTCATCCGCTATCAATGCTGATTGTGGAAAGGCAATCGCCCCGACGGATGTATCTCAGGTTTCTCAAGCAGGTGGTGCAGCATTAGATGGACTTTTTAGACCAGTTCTTACAGGTGCTCCTCCTTCTATTGCTCATGTTACAATGATGACGCATAAGGGTGCACCTGAACCTCCATCACCTGATCCAGTAGGAGTTGCACCATTTAGAGCAATGCCTGCTGCAATTACTAACCCAACCTTTGGAAATCAATCTCTTCGCACATATGGAGCAGATATTTATAAAACCGCAGCAGCCCCAGCATTGAAATAGCGTAGATACATATATTATATATTAATTACTATTATTTTAAAATAATAGTAATGACATAGCGCTTAATGACTATTTAAATTTATGCTTTGCAAAATAGAGCAATGGGAAGTCCACAGGAAAGATCAATGGAAATTCCAAGAAGATTGCTAGATCAGTATTTTCAAACAACGTCATATCCGTATACCAGACATCATCTAGATTCTTATAACCAATTCTTAGAATCAGATCTACCTGCAATTATTCAAAGTCACAATCCTCTTATTGTAGTGAAAGATCAAATAAAACCAGGGCAATATGAATATACAGTAGAAATCTATATTGGAGGGGCTGATGGAAAGGCTCTGAATATAGGAACACCGACGATCCAGCATATGGGAGGTGAGGAAGTCAGACTTCTTTTTCCCAATGAAGCTCGTCTAAGGAATCTTACATATTCTGCAGGGATATTTGCAGATATTCTGGTTCGCGTAAAATTTGCTAGGGGGCAAGATGGTCAGTCGACAGTAAAAGAAGTTCTTTTACCGAATAGACCCCTCTTTGAAATTCCAGTAATGTTACACAGTAAGGCATGTCTTTTAAATAATAAACCAAACGAGTTCCTACGATCTGTTGGAGAATGCCCATATGATCAGGGTGGTTATTTTATTATTAATGGATCTGAACGAGTATTAGTTACGCATCAAGAGCAGGCATTCAATACCCTCTATGCTCAAAATCAGGAAGCTGATCCTCAGATTGCCACATATTCCTCAATTTCTTGCTTATCTCCTGAGACACGTGAGGTGCGACGTGTTACCTTTGCAGTGATACGAAAGACAGAGAGTCTTCATGTTGGTCTACCCTTTGTGCGTAAGGCAATTCCAGTGTGCATCTTATTCAGAGCTCTGGGTATTGAATCTGACGAGGAAATTACACGTGCAATTGTGCCTTCTATGGATCCTGACGAGCTGAAAATTATGGAGCCATTCTTAATTGCATGTTTTACAGATGCAAATCCAATCTTGGATACATATTCTGCAATCCAGTATATTAAGACTCTAACAAAGGGATTTGGAGAAGCACATGTTCTAGATATCTTACATAATCAGCTATTTTCTCATGTGCCTAATACACCAAGTGCTCGTGCAGTTTATTTGGGTGATTGTGTTAAGAAGATTTACCGTGTCTATATGGGTCTAGAAGGTAAGACAGACAGAGATGATATCAGAAATCAGCGTTGCTTAACTTCTGGGTTTCTCACTCAAATGCTATTCCAGGGTGTCTATAAGACATGGATGAAGGCGGTTGGTCTTGCCATTGATGAGGAATACAACTACAATGTGCAGGTCTACAAGGGGCTAAATTTCATGAATATCTTTGCAGAATCAAACGTGGTTTCCATCTTCAGATCACCAAAGGCCAAGGGAAAGCAGCAGCCGAACATGCTGACCAATGGTATAATGCGAGCATTCAGAGGAAAGTGGGGATCTAGTCCATCAGATGAGAAGGCTGGTGTCTTACAAGCTCTTTCTCGTCTATCCTACATAGATTTTATCAGTCATTGTAGACGCGTTGTCTTAGAATTCGATACGGGGATGAAGCTCACTGGTCCGAGACATTTACATACAAGCCAGTATGGTTACTTTTGCACAAATGAGACCCCTGGTGGTGCATCTATTGGTATTGCTAAGAACCTGAGTGTTTTGGCTACGATAAGCACTGGCACACCGACTAAGGAATTTATGGCTTGGCTTCTCAAACGTAATTTTTTAATAGCTGTAGAAGATGCAACAGGAGCTCTGAGGGCAATGTGTGTTCCTGTCTTCTTAAATAATGGACTCATAGGGTATACATTGGAAGCAAACGAACTGACCAAGATGATTCAGCTGTTCAAGTGGACTGGGTGCTTGAGTGCCTCTGTTGGTGTAGCATTTTTCATTAGTAATAGACGTATTCTAATTAATTTTGACGAGGGTCGTCCAGGTCGCCCTCTCTTACATATGATGCCATGGAAGGCAGGTCAGTATCCTAGAAGAAAGTTGGCTGAGACTGGATCCACGTGGCGTGATATGGTTATGGGATTCTTACCTCAGACAAAGGATCATGGTCTATCATGGGTAGGCTTTATTGATCCCTTAGTTGACCGCGAGGGGCTTTCTATGAAGGAATATATTGAGTATTTAACACCTTATTCTGGTCTAATAGAATATGTGGACCCTTATGAGCATAATGAGGCATATATTGTGAATTTTATGGAACAGGCGACTGATGAGACAACACATGTGGAAGTGCATCCTTCAAGTATTATGAGTGCTATTACCACGCTAATTCCTTTCTCTCATCATAACCAGTCAGTGCGTAATCAGCTAGGAGATTCTCAGTCAAAACAGGGTCTCTCAGTATATGCATCTAATGCCCATATGCGCTATGATAATCAGGCTTCTATCTTGACAAATGGCTCACCGCCTCTAGTGCGAACCTTATACTATGACTATCTGGGCCAAGGTAGATTGCCATATGGTTCAAATGTAATTCTGGCGATGGGAATGTTTGCTGGATATAATCAGGAAGACGGTATCGTGATTAATCATGATGCCTTGCAACGTGGCCTATTTAACTCAGTGCATTACCGTTCTTATAATGTCTTTGAAGAAGATGATGAAAAGGCCAAGACTCGCACACGTATTGCAAACCCCAAGTCGGTTCCTGGTTGGACGGATCTGAGACCAGGAATGGATTACTCTAAATTAGATGAGCGTGGAATAGTCCGCGTCGGTGAATACGTAGATGAAAATACAGTCATAATTGGAAAAACAATGGAACTCCCTGGAGGAAAGATCGCTGATTCATCCGAGTCTGCACAGGTCTGGACTCATGGGCGCGTGGAATCGGTAGTAGTCCTAGTGAATAATAAGGGTCTGAGGACGGTGAAGATTCGCTGCGTGGAATACAGGGTGCCAGAGCTAGGTGATAAGTTCTCTAATCGCCATGGACAGAAGGGCACAATAGGAATGGTGGTGAGGTCTCATGATTTACCCCGCACAATTCACGGGGTTGTGCCAGATATGATTATGAATACCCACGCAATTCCCTCACGTATGACGATTGGTCACGTGATTGAAATGGTTATGGGTAAGATTGCTGCTAATATTGGAGCGGTTGCAGATGGCACGGCCTTTACCGATGATGGACGTCTCACCAAGCAGATGAATGCGGCCTTAGAGCAGCTTGGATTTGAGAAATTTGGAAATGAAATCTTATATGACGGCACCTCAGGTAAGCAATTACTCACTGACATGTTTATTGGCCCTATTTTCTCTATGCGTCTGAAGCACATGGTGGAGGATAAGTGGAATGCTCGTGGCAAGGGACGCAGAGAGCAGCGCACCCACCAACCTACAGGAGGTCGCGGGGCTCAGGGTGGTCTGAGAATTGGTGAGATGGAACGTGATGCAATTGTTGGCCACGGAATCAGCGCCTTTGTAAATGAGTCTTATATGTTACGTTCAGACGGAACCAGTTTCCGTGTCTGCAAAGGATGTGGAACAATACCAATTGAGAATCCTAAGACTGGTCTCTTTGTCTGTCCTCTGTGTACTGGCCCAGTCTCATATATTGGCTCTGGTCCTAATGATCTGGAACTAATTCCTCCAATAAGAAAGACCATGGTTGCCCCAGTCGTCATTGAGATGCCCTATGCCTTCAAGCTTCTATGTCAGGAACTTGAAACCTACATGAATATTGGAATGCGTATTATGACGGAGAAGGACTTACTGAAGCTTGATGGGATTAATAAGGATGATCTACCTCCTCCAACAGAGGAGGAGAAAATGAGAGTGGTCACGAATTTACCTGTGCGTTCTTTACCAGAATCAGTGGTTCCACAGTTTAGAGAAATCGTTGAGGGACCAACAGAGGCTAGTCCAGAGCTCTTGATGAAACTTGGTGCTATTGCACCAACACCGCGTGTTTCAAGTTCAGAAGATATAGTGTTAGATGGCACGGGAGTTCAGGGGGCTATTCAGACAGCGGCAAATGTTGCAGCATCCTCCATCAATCCGCCAGGTGTGGTTCCAGGAACAATGATTCAGACAACTCAGGGACCGATGTTTCAGCCGAATCCTACGACGGTAACAGTAGTTCCGCCGGCAAGATCTATTCAGGTGGTAGGTCAGCCAGAAGAGTTGGTGGCAGATGAAGAGTTAGGAGGGGAGCAGGAAGATGAGAAAATCCCGCAGGCCTTACCTTTAGCGCAGCAACCAGGTTTAGCGCAGCAACCGGGTTTGGCGCAGCCACCGGGTTTGGCGCAGCAACCACGATTGGTACAACAAGGAGGATATATGGCACCTATGATGCAAATGGGCCCTATGGGCCCTATGGGCCCTATCGGACAGCAGATGCACATGGGTCCTGTCTCTCCCATGATGCAAATGGGTCCTATGATGCAAATGGCGCAAATGGGAGGAGGCCAACAATATAACATGTCACCATATCCTACCGTCTACGCAGCATCACAGCCTCAACCTGCCCAACTCTTTAGCTCAGGGGTGCCTGGTGCTCCTCCAACAATTGCAGTAGATACTGGTGCAATGCAGATGGGCGGATTCTTAACGCCTTCTATGCAGAGTAGTTCTGGTGCTACACCAAGACCAATGAGATCAAATACAACACAAAAGAAACGTGTAGGTTTTGGAGGAGGCGAACAAGGGCAAACGCAGGATGTAAATGTAAGAATCAATGTTATCAAGGGTGGCATCTAGTAAATAAATCCACCTAAAAATTTGATTACTATGTGATTAGATAGTAACGTATGGCACAGTTTGTAGAGAAAGTTTTCCGATCACGTCAGACACTTCTTAATGTCTTACACGATCGCGGGTATGATGTGGTAGGTGCATCCAAGTTTGGCCCAGAGGAGATTCGCGAGGGTCTTGCAGTAACTTCGAATGGCAGAGCTTTAGAATTCACAGTTAAGGCGCGCGATGGAATGAATGTTCCTACGCCAAATGTCCGTGTCTATATCTTTGTGCAGAGAATTAAACAGAAGCTTCCAGGTTTCTTATCATCTCTTGAGACGCCAATTGGTGTTGCACCAGAGGCAAGCTCTAGAAAGCCAGAGGCACTAGGGTCTCCGGTTGATCCTGCTCAGACAAGTGTGATTTGTCTTATTAATGAGCCTACGGTGTCTGTATTTCATCAGGCTTCTATTAATCAGTGGTTAACACGTAACCTCAGACTATCCTTCTTCTTCATGGATAGCTTTCAGATGAATCCCTTGAATCACTTCCTGGTCCCCCCTCACGAAATCGTGCCAAAGGAGCAGCATGAGCCTCTAATGAAAAGCATGTATATCAATCAAAAGGCACAGTTTCCATTTATTCGTTATCACGAGGATCCTATTACACGTGTAATCGGTGCTATTCCCGGTGATATTATTAAGATTACACGACCAAGTCCTTCAGCAGGAGAATATGTAGTCTATAGAGTGTGTACTCCTTAGATAGAAGGCTATGCATAATGCAAATTTTTTAGATACACAGGTGCAATATGAAAATCTAGGAACCATTGATGTGGAAGAAACATTTAATACCTTAAAACTCGCATTACGTAATTATATTAATGAACCGTCTCCAGATACCGAGGCTCCATTACAAGATGCATTCAATACTATAAATAGTCATTATATGAAGCTTATAGATATAAATAGCAAACTACAACAGTATATTGCAGTTTCATCTAAACACATTGTTGAAACACCAACAAGTAAGGAACGTTATAATAATAGGGTGCGCCCCGAAGAATCTATCTTAGCGAGAGAACCCACGTTTGGATTATTACCAGAATTACGAATTAGAAGCCTTCCATATATATTGGCTATCAGTGTATTTATGGCTTCTTTAACTATTTTCTTAATTTTTCAGACAATGGGATTCACTGGTCAAGTGAATTTACCACCTAGTGTATCTGGATTATTTACATCTCCGGCTTCCCCACTACCATATTATAGTAATCCAATGGTTCTTGGTGGACTAATTATACTTCTAGTTGTAGTATCAATTATCTTTATTACATTGTATTTAAAATCCAGGAATACAAATAAGAACTAAATAGTAGAATGTCCGTGTGTTCAGCAAATAAGGAAACTGATGCCCAAATTACATCTACAATTAATACACCCTTTAGAGGCCCATCATGTTTACCGAATAATGGTGAAGGATGGTCAGGAAATGATGTTGATCCTGCAACTGGAATTATTTCAAGCGCCTCAAAAATGTCAGTTGATACACATATTGCTAGCCTAGTTTCTAGACTTGCTGCAGCTCCAGGTCCAAATGTATCAGATAGTACTACTACACTTTCTGAGACAAGATTAAATTCTGCTAGTAATTTTTCAACAAATTCTGCGACATTAAGAACTAATATAGATAACGAATATTGCTACTACTATGTTCGCTATAAGAAATCATTAAACTTATTATTAACTGCCGCAGTTAATCCACAAACAAATACAACAAGTCCCTCATACATGACACTCAAAACAAATACTGAAAATCTTAATAGGAAATTAAATCAAATAATACAGGTCTTACAGTCTCTTGTTAATAATCGTCTAAGCACATTAAATACATACTATGGATCTGGGGGTGTTAATCAGATAAATAGTGAACTAAATACGGTTAGAGACAAATTACAAAAAGATGCTAAAAACTTAAGTGATTCTCAGATGGAAACGAATGTAAAAACTGCAATGATGGATTATACCATCGAAAAAAATAATGCATCCCGGAATATGCTGGCAGTTTACGGATTCTTGAATATAGTTGCAATAGGTATGCTATATTACATGTATCGTAGTATTAAATAATATTTTTACAGTATAAATGATAAATATAATTTAAGAGATATATCTTAAATTCTATTTATTAATGTAGATGAAAGAGCCATTTGTAACATTAGATAATCTTATACCACAGGCTAAAATCCTTGGTGATATGGAACTTCAGGCATATCTTGCTAATTTAAGTGATCAAGGGAAACAAGATTTAATAAATCAAAATATTAATTCTACAATGAAGGCAGTTGAAAACAGTAAAGAATCCAGGTATTCTGATTTACTTGATCAAGCAACCGGCGCAGATAACAATATTACTTCGGCTGCATATTATCTTACAAGAACCCGCGATTTAACAGATTTAGCTAAAGATGTTGGCAATATGACAAGATCTCAATATTCGGCATCTCTTATAAATAATGGCCTTAGTGGAAGGCAGACTGAAATTAATGAATGGGCTAATTCAAATAAACTAGATACCTTATATTTTTTTCAGATATTATTCATTAGTTTAACACTTGTTGGAATATTTTGTTTTTTACTAGTTAAGAATATAATTAATCACAGTATCTTTATAATTATATGTTATTTTATTGGGTTTATTGCGGTTGCAGTCTTAATATTAAGATGGCGTTATACAAGAGTTTCTCGTGATTCACGATATTGGAATAAGGCTCGTTTTGGAAGGCAAACCGATATGAACTTAGGAAATGTTCCTAAGCCCGTTCAAATTGCCCCTGTAACATATCCTGCTGGAAACTGTGTTACTGGCACAATCAGCTCTTCCGGTTCTTCATAGATCTTCTGATATTTGTCAGGCCTTCCGGTATTAACCAGATCTTCCGGTACTCCTAACATTAGGATTTAACAGATTATATCATAGTAGCCTTTTACCTTTTCTAATATAGAAATGGGGGATCATCTATCGCCTTTAATACAGGGATTTACTAATCCTACTATGATTACTTTATATGATATGATAAAAACAAGTACTAAAAGTTTATCAGAACTTTCACCAAATTTAAAAATTGTGTATGACTTAGTCCAACAGCAACAAGAGCTAGCAGATTCTTTAATGTCTTCTGCTAAAAAAATAGGACCAGTTTCACAAAAAAATATTACAAGTGAAGATGCATACGATGCTGCATTTGAAACAGATGTAGCCGCTGCCTTACCAAGTGGGTCTAGCAGCTTGCAAGGATTTACATTATTCTTTTTTATTCTTTCATTTTTGTCTTTAGCGATTGTTGCTAGTATAAATGTAAATTTCATTTCAGGTAGCGTATTCTATGCTATAGGTACATTTGTCTCATTTTTAGTATTATTTATCCTATCTATTGCCCTTATTAATAGATTTGGATAGGCATTAGCCATAGGCTTTAGCCACAGGCTTTAGCCATAGGCTTTAGCTATAGGCTTTAGCCATTTAGCCAGAAGCCTCAGCACGCTCACTGTCATGAGAACTGACCTCCTCCTCTGTATTGAATACAAAGAGGCCAGGGTAGTTCTTCCCCTGCTTAGGCTGACCTTGATAGTATTCTTCATTGAATCTCTTTAGAAATTCAACTTGAGAAAGCTTCTTACCAGAGCCACCGACTGCCTCGTGCCAGTAGCGGTATGACTTCCACACATCAGATACAGTAGCCTCCGCATCGCTTGTAGGGTCAATGCGGCACCTCTCCTGACAGAACTTGTTTAGAGAGTCAAAGGTATCGCGATACTTCCTTGACTCGCTCATTACAATCTCGGGTGCAGGCTCTAGAGTACCATTGTCAGATACTGCATACTGCGTCAGGTAAATGTGGACAAGGCGTGAGAAGAAGGGGATACGCCACTTCTTTAGCTTGGCATTCAGATTCATGTCCTTCGGAAATACATTGGGCTGACCAATCTCCTTGTCACCAGGATTTACGAACTTGCTCTCAAAAGGAATCAGGCGAATACGACGCCAGGTGCCACGGTCCATGGAATTAATGGTCGGTAGAGTATTGCACATCATAAACAGCTTACCAGCAATCTTGAAGCGCTCCTGGTCCTGAAAGAGGCCACGGGCCTCTACTGCATCCTCACCACTGAATTGCTTCATGCGCGAGGTATTCAGAGGCTCACGATCATCAGGCTCCTGCATATAAATGAAGCGCTTATTCTTAATGCTCATGATATCTGGATTGGCTGCACCAGACTCAGGGCGCTTCCTCGTCAGGGCAGTAGACTGCAGGGAAGACTGATAGTCGCCGAGTGTCATGATCATCAGCTCTACCAGCTTAGACTTACCATTACCACCCACGCCCTGGAAGGTGTAGTAACACTGTTCTCTATTCTTCCCCTCCAGACAGGAGGCAAGCAGCTTGAGTACCCATGCCTTCAGCTCAGGTCTAGGAAAGAGCTTGGAGAAGAATTCATCAATCTCAATCTGCTCGGGGTCACTAGGGTCATACTCAATATATGGGATTGGACTATATTCTGGCATATCATTGCCTACCTGGAATGTAATGTAATCCTCAGGTACACCGTCCTGAAAGAAATTATAGGGATCACCCTTCTCTTTGTCCATGGGCATCATTTCGCCAGGCCTCGCTGGATTTGGCTTAATTGCATCCAGGTGCAGAACACCATTAGCACAGCCAATGCGAAAGGCACTAGTATTCAGAGTCTGCTCAAAGCCCTCCTCATAAAAGAGGCCAACGCACTCCTTCATGACGGCATCCTTGAATCCACAATTATGTAGCTTGCCCTCGAGGTCTGCAAGCTCGGCAAATTTGCGATCACGAACATCTGCCCTCTGAAGATCCTGCTTCTTCGTAATGAGATCAATTGATATCTCAGTATCGCGAATCTGATTCTCAATATCACGCGCATCATCAATACGATTAGCATCTCTGAGCGCGTTCTTCTTCTCTACAAATGTCTTAAGAACCTGATTCAGTGCCTCCAGGCTCTTGTTATTGGACGCAATAGACTCCATCCGCGTG
>Ga0214923_10004326_pt1 | contig 17229 bp, 31 predicted proteins | sample LL1510_MetaG_FD_177993 | JGI IMG/M metagenome (GOLD analysis project Ga0214923, IMG submission 177993) | Freshwater microbial communities from Lake Lanier, Atlanta, Georgia, United States - LL-1510 | ecosystem: Environmental > Aquatic > Freshwater > Lake | place: USA: Georgia | collected... | reverse complement strand
GGTAACAACAGCCCTGGAGGAAACCAAGACGCAAATTGTATACGAATTGGACACAGTACTGCTGGGGGTTTTACTAACGGTGTAACGATTGGAAATAGCGCTGTTGGTGGCGGTTCAAGTGTCAGTATCGGTAACAGTGCATCTTCTAACAATGGTTGTGTTGTAATTGGAGCAAACGCTTCTTCTTCAGCTAGCGATAGAACTATTGTAATAGGTAGTTTTGCTGCCTCAGCTGGCGGTGGTTCTGTAAATATAGGTTCAACCACCTTTAACATGGAAACTATGTATTTGGGGTTTGGGGGAGTTGCTGTAACATCTTTTGCAAATTTTACAATAATGACTTCTAGAGCTACTGGCACAAACACCAGTGCTACGGCAGGTACATTGACATTAGCAGGTGCCAGAGGAACTGGTACGGGTGCAGGCGGCGATGTCATTATCGCAACAGCTCCGGCAGGTGCCTCAGGCTCAACGCTTAATGCACATGTTGAGCGATTGCGTGTTACAGCCACAGGTGCCGTACAAGTGCCTAATTATATCCTTAGCCCACAGCTATACGATGAAGGTACTAAGACCGGCAATTTCACTCTTAATTTCACTAACGGTCCCTGTCAGCAGGCTACTATTAACGCTGCAGGTCCTTTAGTAATCACCCTGTCTAATCCCGTGGTAGGTGGCGCTTACTTGATTAAACTTGTTCAAGGTGCAACACCCGGTACTGTGACATGGCCTGTTACTGTAAAGTGGGGGGCAGCTGGTGCACCTACGTTATCCAATACTACAGGTAAAATCGACATAATCAACCTGTATTGGGATGGTACAAACTACTTTGGTACCTACGCTCTAGGCTTTTAATCTCGAGGATTAAACATGAATTTACTGAGATTAATATGTAAAATCCCCCCACTTTGGACTCCGGCTAATATGACTACAAATTTGTGGTTAGACGCTAATGATAGTTCTACAGTGCAAACTGTTAACTCAGGTGGGATTAGAGTTACCCAATGGAATGATAAAAGTGGAGGTTCTAGAAACGTTAGTCAGGCAAATACCGGGTTAGCTCCTTTGTATTCCTCTAATCAATTAAACGGAAAGCCTGGGATAGTATTTCAAAACACCAATACCCAAACTTTAGACAGTACAGCTACTTTACCAGCCGGGTCTACTTATTCTTGGATTGTACTGGTGAAAGATGATCGTTCGACAGCAACTATATCTGAACCTTTTTCTACTGGAACTTCTTTGAGCAGTAGTTCTATGGAATTAGTTTTAGATTATGATGGATCTGTTACAAGCGGTGTTATGTGTGGATTTAATGGGTCTGTGCTAGGGAAAGCTTCCGGTTCTACCGTGAAGTCAAAAGCCACTATTATAAGTATTGGATTGAATGCTGGGGTAGGTAATGCTAGAATAAATGGTGTAAATGGCACTAATGGCGGTTCTGGTGTTACGACAGCTGCTACCGTATTTAGCGTAGGAAGGTCAAGACCTCAAAATACATTTTATTTATACGGTGTTGTTTTTGAGATAGTCGCAATTCCAGAAGCAATTGGTAGCACTAATTTTTTAAAAGTAGAAGGATATTTAGCATGGAAATGGGGCATACAAGGGGATCTTCCCGCTGGACATCCTTATAAGAATGCTCCTCCATACGCGTGATATGATGCAAAAACTTTCAGCTTTATTAATGTCAGTGGCGTTGGTGTTCATGCCCATTAAAGCCACGCTTATCACCGTAATGGTGCTTACAGTTGCAGATCTTATTTCAGGCATAATGGCTAGCCGCAAAGAAGGCAAGAAGATTACGTCTTCAGGCCTTAAGCGGACAATCATTAAAACGACTGTCTACGAGCTAGTCGTTATGCTGGGATTCCTGACGGAACGTTATATGATTGGCGATGCGCTTCCTGTAGTGAAGATATTGGCTGGATTTATCGGTCTCACTGAGCTTAAAAGTGTACTAGAGAATATTGAGCGTATTTCCGGCATGCCCATCATTAAAATGCTTATTGAAAAGCTTAATCAAACAGACAAAAAATGATAGCCTCAAAAGAAGCAGAAGATTTGATCAAACTGTTTGAATCTTGCCATCTAAAGGCCTATAAATGCCCAGCAGGCGTTTGGACTATAGGCTGGGGCACCACAGGGCCTGGAATACAAGAAGGGCTCGTTATAAGCCAGCATAGCGCAGACGTGATGCTTAAAGCCCATATCATGGATGTAGCTCTCGACCTCACTGACGTCCTCAAGCCCAAATCTCTCAGACAACACCAATTTGATGCCCTTGTAAGCTTTATTTATAACATAGGAATAGGGGCTTTTAAAAAGAGCACTATGCTAAAGCTCATAAAAGCGGATAAAATGACCGAGGCTGCGTTGGAATTTGATAAATGGACCAAAGCTGGGGGTAAGGAACTAGCGGGCCTTGTAAAGCGTCGTAAGGCCGAAAAAGAGCTATTTATAGGGGTGCCTGTCGTCACGACGGTTGTCACCACAACCAGCCCTAAAAGTCGAAAATAAGCACAGTAGCGGAAGCTGTTGCAATTCCTAGCATATTTGCTCTAACATCCCCAGCATCAAATTTCCTATCCGTCACTTCCTTAGCTGTAGACACCACTAATACCGTAAATGCCGAGAATATAAGAGCTTCTGTTCTATTAAGCCTAAAGGCCTTCTTAGCAAAGCCGTAGGTGAGGGACTGAGCCGCATAGGCCACCCCAAAGTGGGCTGCTTTGTCAGTGTCTGCCCTTGCGGGCAGGCTAAAAAGGGCAAGTAGCAAGCTTAGCTTGACGCCAACTAGTGCCTTCGTAAATAAGCTCATTGTCTCTCCATACCTGTATAACGCCAGGCCAAATTAAGATGTATTTAATTACCACAAACAGCAGTATACCGTAAAGATTCTAATTTGTAAAATCTTTTTAAGCAAGGGGCATCGGGATAGATCATAAAGCAACGATTACGAGCCCGATTTAGGGCCCTTTGGTCGTTGTTTGTCCACTGGTCGGTGTGATTGAACACTATCACCTGTCGGCAAGCTTTTCGTATTGGTGGTTCGGCATGTGCTACAATAGTAACGCCGGTCAGGGCGAATATCAGAACCTTGATCAACATGGTCTGTGTCCTTGTTACATTGTTTACAATAAATAGTCATTTCTCCCCTTTCGGGCACCAATGACTATGTGTGGTGCCTCCGGCAGCCTCACTGCCACATTCGCATACAGAAGAGGACGATACCTTTGGCTCGTATTCCCAGCTTTCTCTCATAGCTTCCTCAAAGCCTGGATCAGTGAAATAGCCGTTATAGCACTTAGAGCACATTTCGTAAAAATTAAACTTATTTAAACAGCAGTACTTATTTTTTGTATCTGTCATCTAAATCACCATTATGTTGGGCGTAAGTGAGTAGGAACAGTAAATTGGCACAAGCGTGAGCTAAATGGTTTATACCTGTCTCGTCATCGTACGTGTCGCCTGCGTTCCATTTCATCATATGTCTTTGTGCCGCAGCGTACACCCTAGACCATTCTATTCCATCTCTCCAATTATGTTCACCGTATTTGGTGGCCCCGAAAGTGAGTACCTTGGCCACTTCAAACAGTGCTTCGGTAGGTAGTAAATCCACTCTAAGTTTGTCTTGGTCAAACTTCTTTCCGCCCATTTTTCACCTATTGTGTAAAGCTTCTAACACTTGATTTTTGAATCTTAGCATTGCTTCTTCGGTATACCAACCAATGTCTCTTACTGCTGGAGACATTATATCATCAGTTGTGTCTGTATGCAACACATCAGCGCAGTGGGCTAATTCGTGCCACATAACGGTCTTTAACAGTCCTTTTCGTAAAGTGACAGGATAGATAGTGATAGCACACATGTTTGAACTTATAAGAGCTAGGCCCGCGTAGCCGTCTGGTGACTCTGTTTCGGAATAGGAAATGATAATCGGATAGGCGTCTGATCTGTTTTTTGGAGGATCAAACGACGAAAACTTTTGACCTAGAAAATCATTTAAATCCTCTACGGAGTCATAGAATGATTCAATAAGGTCTGCGGACACGCTTTCGTCAAATACTACATAAGCTGGAAATGGTGTGGCTTTTCCGCAGCTGTTAAGAAATAATAAAACAATTAATAAAATACGCATACTATTTACCTACAGTAGAGTTAAGTATTACGCCTGCTGCTATTCCTCCTAGAATTAGCATCCAAGCTGGTGTGCGCTTCTTTTCGCTTTCTAGCTCCTGTTTTAGTACAACAACTGATTTCTTTAGGTTTACAATTGCTTGATCCTGTGCCTTTACAACTTCTTCACAAGCATTTACAATTTCGTCACATTTTGTGCGCTTTCCAGCTCCAAACAAAAGAGAAGGTAGCAAACACATCACTACAAACAATCTTTTCATTTGCCCGCCTTTCCCAACACTGTAAGCTTTGCTCCTGGAGTTTTAACAATCATAAACCCCTCGTTATTGGCATCATTGATGTCTTTCATAAACAACCAACTTGCTAAATACCAGGCATCTTTTGTTTCGGCAAACAAAATGCCCACCACTTGGAATTTCATAATGTCTTCTCTTAGATTGCGAGGCGTATCCATGCAATGATCAATAGCCTCAATCAATACTATCGGAAGATCCCGGTGCATCTTGGGTTTCATGTATCACCTGCTTTAGTTGTTCTGTACAATAGTTTAATTCTCTAACCACCAACGCTAACATACACATTAGCGCGATGTATATGATCAGTATGGGTGTCAGTCTCATTTTTTCTTAGCCTCTTTTAATCTTCGTTTCTTTTCTGCAATATTAGCGGCATCTTTGGCAATCGCGATATCAAGATCCTTTTCTAGCAATTTTAATTTAGCTGACTGTAAGGCATTGCTTTGTAGCTTAAAAGCTACTGCTAATAGCCCCACAATACTTGATAATACCACAACCACCCACTGTGTCAAGGTTAATGTTATGTTCTTCATAATTTACCTGTCCACCTGCCCCGTTTGTTTAAATGCATAGTGACGAGAACGGGATTGCCATCTATCACTACACCGCAACTTAAAATAGGCTTTTTGCGCATGTGCTTGCCATACTCAAATGCGTATGCATCTTTGTCGATGCCCGAACCTACGTTCATACCGAACAGCAGCACTTGAGAATTAGCCCAGAATAACACACCTGCGTCTGCATGTAAATGGCCTATCACGCACGATTTAAGCTCGTCTTTGGCCGCGTGTATCGCACCTTGCACCCCTGAATACCCTAAACCGTGCTTATAGACAACGCCGTCTATTTCCACTCTGTCTTGCCATTTCCACCCCTTGGGCGCTTCTAAAAATTCGCGGTATTCACGTAAGTAGGCACGTGGTATACCGTACTTCATAGCACGTCTAAATACACGCTCGTCATGGTTGCCTTTACACACTTTCATCTCAGGAAAGGCTTTGTAATAAGGCTGTAGTTGTTTAATAGCCTCCCTAAGCTCTTGACCTGCGCTAAAGCCATCTGGATCATGGTCCCAATCGCCTAGCGCATGGTGGTCGACTAGGTCGCCGACATGTACTACCACGTCAGTCTTGTATTTCTTCTGTACTGCCTTTAAGAACGCAAGATAGTCGCGATGTATGAATGGTGCTTGCGTATCAGCTATTACTAATACTTTAGCCATTTTTATACTTCCTTCTTGCTTCGTTTTCTTTTTTTGTTTTCTGGTTGTGGCAATTCAAACATAGGACTTTGAAGCCCGAGGCATCTGTGAACAATCTTTCGCAAAATTTGTCCCAGCCTTCGAAGCCCTTTTTTATGTCCACCACGGGAATTGTGTGGTCTAACTGCTTTTCTTTTGCGGGCACTATTTCCTTGCACTTTTCGCATATGTATTTACCTCTTTCTACCCATGCTCGCTTTACAGCGATGTTTCTCCAGGGCCAGCGATAGCTAGCTCTGCGCAGGGTGCTTTTAACAAACTGAAACCGATACTTCTCGATTTCATCGTTCGTATATTGATCTAACGGCTTTTTCGATTTCATGCTCTTCCTTCGGCTCGCTCAACATCTTATTCCATTCGTTTGTCCACCACAATGCTACATCAAGTCCTACGCCTGCATCGTTCTTTAAGGCGTTAATAAGTTTAATCAATGTGCCATGTCGTTGTCCCGCATCTACAGGCACCGTATTTGCCATCACGAAGAAACAATCAAATACGCTTTTTCCTTGTTTTTGTCCAGGAGAAAAAGTTTGCACTTCTTCCCTTTTAAGTGGGGGAAGTGTAAGCGTACGTCCTCCGCACTCAGAGAGGAGAATCTTTGCTCTCCCTGTTTTTTCATGGACGGTTCCCGGTATTCTGAACGGATGTAAATGGGTGTAGATGGAACTGTCGGCTTCGGGGAAGTGCGTTTTAACCCACGACTTATCCAGTAATGGAAGTAGATGACTGGGTGAATGACGGCGTAATATACCAAAATGCAAACCCCGGTTACCAGTCGTATAGCAAACATAGTCATATCCCATCTCCTTTAACTTGCCGTCGGCTCGTCGGGCGGCGTCCTCGTTGTCAAAGTCGAGCCAGAGCCTTTCTGACCAGACAATACCTTTAAATCCCTTAACAGTTCCTGCCTGCTCAATGGCCTTCGCGGTCTCCTCAGTAACTTGATAGAGAGACTTAAACCCCCGAAGGTCGCTCTGTAGAGCATCCACAAAACGAGGCTTAGGGCCATAGTCAGCGGTAGTAGAAAAGAGACTGTAAGTATAACCAACCACATTATATCTCCTTATTGAAACAAATTAGGAAACTGTGTAATAAGCTCTTTCTTATTTTTTACGATAAGATCAAAGAACTTAGATTGACCTTGCACAAGCTGTGGCTGCGTGACTAGTGGGCATTTGTGAAACTTTACAGTCACAGCAAACCAGCCAAGATCCACTTGCTGTGGCTCACCGTAGCCTCGTAACGACTTGTCACAAGCAATCATCACTTTCTTGTCAATAAAATTGTGATCAATAGCCACATCTGATCCCATCCAGAAATCAGCTTCAATAAGCTTGTTATAGTCTTCCAACTCTTTACCGGATCGTTTAGCAATCTTTTCGTTAATGCTGTTCACATAATTTAACAAATAGTTTGCCATATTGATAAAACTTCCTGGTACTTCGCCGCCTACACCGCCTACGCGGGCTTTATGGGTCATGATGATCGCAGAATCTAAAGCATAACGCTTGTCAAGATATTGCGAAATAACAAATCCCATGCTGGCGCTAAAGATGCTAATAGTGTGTATTGGCCTACCTAAGCTTTTAGCAGTCTCAATGATCATAAGGCCATCTTGAATACTCCCGCCAGGAGTATTGAGCACTAGGTAAATTGGTACGCCTTTTCGAAGTTTTGAATCTTTCTCAAGAAGTTGTTTTTGCACTTCCGATGCTGTATTGCCAATAATAGGCAAATTAAGCTGAACTAAATTACTTTCGTTTAGCTGAATTACGTCAGCATGTTGATCGGCTTTGCATCCAAAACAAATTGCTATTAACACTATAGACACTACTAATAATAACGTATTTTTCATTTTATCTCCAATCATAAATCATTGTACCACAATTCGGATACAAAGTCAAGTTTATTCTTCATTCTTTAGTCCTGCTAATGTTGTAAAGAATTTCGACTCTGCTCGAATCTTTACACACAATCCAAGCTCTCTGTTCAAAGCGTCGAGGGTGGAGGCGTATATTTGTCTGAGTCGTTCTCCTTGCGCTTTAGGGACTTGATTGCTGGTACTATCGTGACAATCAAGTAGGATAGGCTTGATTTCAATGCCTTCCTCCTTACAACGCCCATAGATACTAAGCACCCATAGTATGAGTATGTCGTGCGCACTACTTTGTACAAATCTGTTAGGTAAGTCTTTATATTCTGGGTCTGGGACACGTATTATCCTCCCGATAATATTGCGAAGGTGACCATTATTGCGGTTCACTTCGCGTAATTGATAGTTAAACTTTCTTACAGCATCAAACTTACGCCAGTAGGCTTTTACATATTCGTCTGCTTGCTCGACAGTAGTTGGTATGCCTTCTTTTGTAAGATTTTTAGACACTGTGTGCTTAGTGCCTGTATACTGTACCGCAAGCTGTATGACCTTGGCGATCTTACGCTGCTTAGCAAATCTCTCTTTAACTTCCGTTGTGATTGGTATATTAGGATTGTAGCCATAACGTAGTTCCCTATCGTCTTTAAATAGTTCTAGCGCCAGGTCCAAATAAATATCTCCTAACCCGTCCCGGAACACTTTGAGCAACGATGGGTCTTCGCTGTAGTGTGCGGTAACTGTCGGTTCGATTGCCGATAAGTCCGCGTGTACCCCAACATACCCCTCATCGCACTTAAGATTTTTAAGTATTGCCTTCTCATCAAACGGAGCGTTGAGAAGATAAGGCTTAAAACCAGATAGCCGATATGACACAGTCCCGCAGATATTGAAGCCAGGATGAAGCCGCCCGTCTCCACAGCTAGCAAGATATGGTCCAGAAAAGTTAGTAGATAGTGTGTTAGCTTTTTCATATTTTAAGTAAGATTGTACAAAATCACCTGGGAGCCGCTTGATGCTGTCGCCGTCAACACTGGCTTTGCCTCCCTCAGTAAAGTTTGTGGGAGTATGGCCGAGCTTTTCAAAAAAGAGTTCCCGCTTGTGCGCGTCAGAATTGAGGTTAAAGCGTTCCCATTTTTCAGGATGACTAGCATACCAAGCCTTGTTACTTTCTCGCTTATACTCGGCAATTCGACGATCTGCCCAGTCCTTTTCGAGGGAATCAATTTCATTTTTAAGCTCCTTGTAAAATCTAGCTTTAGCAGCTTCTTTTGTTCGGAGAAGTCGATTATGTGCTTTTTCCAACCCTGGTACATCAACTACTATACCACTATCGGTGTTGCGTTGCAACAAGATATTGTATTGCATCATTTGTGCCAACATCCACCAATAATCATTTACGTCAAAAAATGCATACAAAACATGGTATAACTTTATAGTGGAATGGGCGTCTAGCGCCGCATACTTAGCTAACACCTCTAAGTCGGCTAAATGCATGTCACTTCCGTCGCCCTTGCCTCCATTAGCTTTTATATTACGCTTGAGCTCTTCGCTGCCCTTTTCCGCCATACCTAATAATTCTACCTGAGCATCCTTAAGCCCATAGGGCCTAGGGCCAGCTGGAGCAGAAGCTAAATGCCACATTATCCGGGTATCGGCAACCCATTTGGTGTCGATATTATATTGCTTATCAAGATGAGTTTTATCATAAGTAAAGTTATGGCCCACAAGACTATGGTTAGTAAGCCAAGTGCCGATAAAAGCGACGACATCTTTATCAGCGTAATCAGAAAAAATTGAATTCTTTTTATCATATATTTTAAATGGTATGTAGATAGCATCTACGTTATTAGTTTTTGTTAGCGGCGATAGCGATACGCCTAAAATACAAGTTGGGTGGGTTTCAATGTCACAAGCTATTTCGCCCGCCCATCCGGCTACAATACTTTGAAACTGCTCTAATGTTTTTACAATTTTGTATTGCATTAATAATGCCCCGATTTAAGCCTCGGGGCCACGGCTATCGAGCCGATTTACATTCACGGCTATAAGCTATCCGTCGATCGGGAATACAGCTCTCACTCGCTTTGTGGGCTTTCCTAAGTATTCCTCGTCAACCAGATAGACAGCGACATTAGTGCCGGACAAATTATAAGCTTCGTTGCCGGCATCTTTCGGAGACCTCGGAATAGGGAACGCATTGATTGCGTCGCTATCAAGTCCGAAGGCCTGTAGTCGTCGTTTTAGGTTGCTTTCACCATACTTGGTTGGTTCCATTGTACCATTGTCATTGAGCTTTGTCAATACAATGTTTTCATACACTGGCTTCTTCAACCCAGCAACAGAATACTTTAGCTCAACGCCAAAGCTTCCTGTTTTATACGATTTAGGAGTGAACGCTTCCACCACCGCGGTGCGTCGCTCACCTCTATCGCCTGTGCTTTTTGTTAACGGGACAGCTTGTGTAGCTGTCTTTGTTCTAGTGGCCCATCCGCCACTGGCTGTTTTACTCATGTTCTCTCCTTTGTTATAGAACGCTTTTTTCGTACAGATTACGCTCCCAGATTCGTATTGCCTTCTCGGCATACTCCATCGCTTCCTTAGCGACTTGTTCTTTGGATTTTACCGCTAATACGCCCTCTCGGGTGATAATAGCTTGTAAAGCTGTTTTAAATAAAACAAGCTTCATTTCCAAACTTTCTTCATTCGTCATCCAACACCTCATTAACTGTTGCCATGATCGTGTTTAACGTTTTAATCTTTAGCTCTACTTCGTTTGCACCGTCAAGCTTATTAATTATTCTGACGGCTTTTCGTTGTAAGTCTATATCTATAACAATATTTTTGTTAATCTTTTTTGTAACAATCACTCGTCTGTATGCTTCGGTCATGCCGTCACTCATTGGGTCTCCTTTTTTAGTCTGGTTTTTAATTGCATTTTTTTCATCAAATCTGGGCGCATGTCTCGTAAAGAATCGTACAATGTAATCTCACATTCTCTACCGTCCGCGTCAGTAAAAGTAAAGTAGGTGGCAAAATTAGCACTAACCACGGTGACGTCCACTTCTTCAACTAGTTCTTTCTCCAAATAGTCCATTAGCATTTTCAAATCATCAATTTTAATTTTCATCATCGTCTCCATCATTCTGTGGTTTAGATTTCTTATACTGCTCACAAAACTTAGCAGCTGCGCAGTAGCTTCGGCATCTAACGCTTTCGCCCGGTCTAAAAACAATGTTATAACCGGGGCCTAACGCTTCTATTGCTAATTGAGCTGCTTCTTCGCTTTGACAAAGTCTTGTAGCTTTCTTCTGTCCCTTTTTCACTACAGCCCAAACATCTCCCTTAGCCCACCTGTCTTCTGCGGAACAGGGAGATAGCTCAGCTAGTTGCATTGGAGATTGGGAGGCAGCAGCTTTATGAAGGGCTACTCGCTCAGCGATATAAGCTGCCACCTCCTCATCAGGTATGATAGGCACGTCAAGCAGTACCACTTGTTGTGCCGGGTAGGGATCTCCTTCGCGTATATATTGGTTCTTTGACCAATCACGCAGTATGGCTACTATCTGTAGCTTGTTTACTGTTCTTCCGTGCTTACGCAAAATATGCGCGTAAATGTTCAGCTGTTTTGCGTATTCTTCGGGAACGCCGTCTCTCACTTTGTACACTGATGTGAATTTATAATCCTGTAATATGCCTTCTTTCAGAAGGAATCTATCCATCTGGCCAGACACTTTCCAACCGTCCACCTCAATAGCAAGGCGTTGCTCAGCAATAGCAGTCTCTTCTGCTCGTTCAAGAATGCCATGCACAACTTGACCAAGCAAGCTCCAGATGCGATCAGACACATCCTCCTCAAGCTGGTCACCGAATTGCTTCTCAAGTGCCAGCATCTGAGGAGGCTTTAACAATGACGTAACTGAAATATCGCAATCGCCGCTGCTATAGCCATCGTTAGAAACAGCTTTAACAATAGGCTGTGGAAGATTAAGTTTATTTGTTAATTTCATATACAGGTATTATACCACAACTGCGATCAAAAGTCAATCTACTTTTTCTCCGCAGTCCTCGCAGAAGCCATTTCGTATGTCCATATGCACACATTGCATCTGGTCAGTGTCGCTGTCAACGTAGTGAGAAAAGCCTTGTGATGTCAATTCTAAGTAGCCTTCCTCAGGTACGACCACAACAGTGCCAACCGTTACGTAATCAATATCGCGTGGATGAATGTCTGAATCAGTAAATCGTATCACTTCGCCCTGTTCGTCTTCCAACAAGCCTTCTTTGCCGTCCCATTCAATAACTTTTGCAAGTCCAAAGTCCATACTGCCTCCTGTTTGTTGTAGTATAACACGCCTAAATTAGCAAAACAAGTAATTTGTTGTCAAGAACTTTGTTTGTAATAATATCAAATACTTACAAAATAGTGCTTGACAAGTGTAAAAAATTGTAGTATAATGCTGACATATGTAGCTTAGTAATACGCCGACACTATAGTTACGTATGTATGTTACATGTGCGTGGCGTTAGTATAAGCTGACATATAAGCTATTATATAACAAAATCTCTTGACAGTCAAGTGGTTTTGTGGTATAATGCTATATATGAAGTTGAATAGAAAACAACGCAGAGCGTTGAAAGCAAAAGGAGTAAGTGTAATGAGAAGTGAAGAAGAAATCAAGAAAGAATATGTTGATCTGTGTACACGCGCAGGTGAAGTGCAGTATCAGCTAGAACAGATGAAAGCTGGTTTGCATGAGATCAATAATCGATTGTTAGCTGTCAACAAGGAATTTGTTGAGCTAAAACAGTCTGAGCAATCTAAATCCGAGGAGGCTCCAAGTGTTCAGCAAGAAGCCCAAACTGATTAAAATTGCTCAAACCTCTGAGGGATTCGAGGAGCAAGCAGAAGCATTCTTGGTTCAGCAGGGATTTCCTGTTGATCAAGACGGCAAAAAATTGTTTGCTGCTTTCATTCAACATTTACCACAAGACAATGATTCTTTTGATCCAGATTTACTGGGCCGTATGATGAGAAAGGCTCGGGCAAACGAGCTCGCCTTCTACATGATGCATCCTGATAAAGCACCTAAGAAAGAACAAGAAAATGGAAAAGAAGGACTTTCAGAAACTTCAAAAGAAGTGGTATAATAAGCTAGCTCGTTCTGGCTTTAAAGACCTAGAGAATGTATTTGTCTCGGGGGAGCCGTTACTGCATTGGGATAGCATCGAGTTTCAAAGATACTTCTCCCCCGATAGTTTTGCTGAACGTCAGCGGTATTATGAGCTTGCAAGTCAAATGTTACATGACTTTAAGTTCAAAAATAAACGAGATAAGAAAATCTGGGAAATGCACACGAAGGGAGTGCCCCAACGAGAGATCGCAAAGAAGGTAAATTTGCATCACAATTGGGTAAGTAAAATTATTAAGAAGTATGCAAGCTACATCAAATACAATTCAGATTAGAGATGTAAAAGAAGAAGACTTGCCTCTTATTTATTCTACATGGCTTTTGGGGTTATATCATGGCTGTGAGTGGATGAATAGGATTAAGAAAGAATCTTTTTTTAAAAACTATAAACTATTTATTGAGCGCAGATTGCCTTTATGCACAGTGAAGGTGGCAGCTCTTGCGGACGATCCTGATGTCATTTTAGGATATGTTTGCTATCGAGATAATGTTCTTGATTGGATTTTTGTTAAGAAGGCATGGCGTAAAATGGGAATAGCCAAAATGCTGTTGCCACAAAATGTTACACTGGTGACACATCTAACAAAAGTAGGAAGATCTATAAAACCAAAAGAATGGGATTTTGATCCATTCGTATAGGAGAGATAATGAAAGCTAAAGTGTTACATCTAAAACAAGCAGTTACAATACCTGGTACTAAAATTCTAGGAGCAGTGTCTATTCTTCCCGAGAAATACCCTACAGCTAAAATGGAAGTGGGGGATACAGGGGTGACGATTACTGACAGCAGTATTAAAGCATTTGTCCCGATGAGCAATGTTTTGTCAATCATTTTGGCAGATGAGGCGGACAATGGATGATTTGGATAAGCTGCTTAAGAAAGCTAGTGATGCGGTAAAACGAGACATAAACCATATTTACTTGGAAGTGTCTAACCGCAAGCTTTCTGACAAATCGGCACGTGATTTAGTAGCTTACGTTAAATTATTATCTGACTTAGCAAAAGCTAAGAAAGAAAAGAAAGAAGAATTGGCAGCTGTGCCTGACGATGAATTGCAAAAGCTTGCTAAAGAATTATTAAATGGATCCAAATCTTAAAGACGTATTAGCAGAACTTAAAAAGCGAAAGGAAAATCCTTTTAAGCTTGAGGAGTTTTTGTTTAAGGAACAGCTCAAATTTGTTAACGACAAAAGTCGCTTTAAGGTAGCGGTAACCACGAGACGAGCAGGTAAGACAGTATCTTGCGCAGCAGATCTTGTTTACACAGCGGTGAATAATATCGATGTTATTTGTATTTATATCACTTTGTCTCGTAGTAATGCTAAGCGTATTGTATGGCCAGAGTTAAAAAAAATAAACAGACAGTTCAATCTTGGAGGCGTTTTCAATTCATCAGAATTATCTGTTATGTTTCCATCGGGCTCTACTATCTATTGTACAGGAGCAGCTGACAAGTCTGAGATCGAAAAATTTCGTGGACTTGCAATCAAGAAGGTGTACATTGACGAGTGTCAATCATTTCCTTCATTTATCGAGGAGCTTGTAAATGATATCATTGGCCCCGCTCTTTTGGATCACGCAGGCACTATTTGCGCTATCGGCACTCCCGGGCCTATTCCTTCTGGCTGGTTTTATACTATTAGTCGTTCTAGCAATTGGTCACTCCATACTTGGGGCTTTTGGGATAATCCGCACATCTCCCAAAAAGCAGGCATGTCCCACAAAGAAGTCTTCGAGCAAGAGCTCAAGCGCCGTGGTGTGACAGCAGATCATCCCAGCATTCAACGTGAGTGGTTTGGTAAGTGGATGCTTGACACCGATTCTTTGGTTTATCATTACGATACAAAAGTGAATGACTATGATGAATTGCCTCCGGGCAAGTGGAATTATATTTTGGGGGTGGACCTTGGGTATCAAGATGCTGATGCTTTATGCCTTCTTGCTTGGAACGAGGATAGCCCTTCTACGTACTTGGTGGAAGAAATCGTTACGAAACACCAAGGGATAACTGAATTAGTCAATCAAATTGAAACGTTACGTATGCAGTATGAGATTAACAAGATTGTAGTCGACACTGGTGGGCTGGGTAAAAAGATTTCTGAAGAGATATCAAAACGTTATCGCATATCAGTAACGCCTGCGGAAAAGGTACGTAAAATTGAATACATAGAACTGTTAAACGATGCAATGCGCACCGGCGCTTTAAAAGCAAAGAGCGATAGCGTGTTTGCACAAGACTGCATGAAGGTGGAGTGGGACACAGACAAGAGCACCCCTGATAAACGCGTTATAAGCCGCAGGTTCCACTCGGACATCTGCGAAGCCGTGTTATACGCCTGGCGCGAAAGTTACGCTTATACGCACGCTAGAAAGCCAAAAACGGTGGTTTATGGGTCAAAAGAATGGCAAGACGAGGAAATTGCGCGCATGGAAGCTCAAGCTGAGGAACATTTTAAAAACTTAGAGAACGCTAATAAAAACGATGACTTTGATTGGTAGGTGTGTTTAGGTAAGCAGTTTAGATAGCTATTTAAGCTATTGATAAAAGGAATTAAAATGCCACTGAAACACGGTAAATCCAAAAAGACTTTGCAAGAAAACATTAGAACTGAAATTAGTCACGGAAAAGAACCCAAACAAGCTGTTGCTATTGCTTATGCTGTTCGACGTAAGGCTATGAAAAAGGCCGAAGGCGGAATGATCCCAGGCGTTAAAGAACCTCACAAAGGTGAGCCGATGAATAAAAAGCTTAGCCCAGATCATGCTAAAAATCCAATGTCAAAAGTTGATCCAGAAAAATATAAAAAGTTTAAAACAGCTTCTAAGTTTGCAGAAGGCGGAGAAGTTTGCGAACATGGCGGACCTAAGATGTGCGCTATGGGATGTTATGCTCACGGCGGCGAAGTGATGGATGATGAGTCAATGGAAGGTGAAGTGGATAGCCACATGAGCCGTCCTGATTATGTAGATGAGCTTGAGAACGAACCAATGGGTAATGAGTGGCATAGTGATGAATTTTTGGCCGATCCTTATGGTGAGATGACTTCTAACCATCACGTATCATTTGATCCAGATGTAGAAGAAGAAGAGCACGGAGAAAGCCACGAGAGTGCTTTCCATGACAGCATGGAACATAATCCAAAAAAACGTCTTGAAAAGATTATGGCTCGAAGAAGGGTTAGCAAGTTTGCAAAACAAGGAGAATAAAATGGACTTGAAGGAACTGGAAAAGTTAGTTAAACTATGCCATAAGTATAGCATCAAAACTATATCCACTCCCGAAGTCTCTTTGTCAATTGAAGTATTGACGCCTCCTAAACAAAAGCTTAAAGCTGATGAATCAGCACAGGAAAAGCCTGAGCCTCAGTATACCGATGAAGACATTTTAATGTGGTCAGCCGGGCAATTATAATTTATGGCAAAAATTACTAAACGCGATCAAGGCGTGCGTGAGACTGTTTCAGTCCGCACACAATCTAGAGCCATTGAAGGCGGTCCTGCTAAATGGTGGAAGGCTGGCAACAAAAGCGAACGGGGGGCAGCCCTTGTTTCGACCGCGGCGTTTTTAAAAGAACAATTACAGTTTCGTTATAGACAAGCTTCTATCTACTCGCGTTTATACGCGAACATGCCTTTGTTCGGGATGGCTGGAACTAGCTTAAACAAACTAAGCCAGAACAACCAGCTGCCTCTGGATCGTCCTACTATGAACGTAGTACAATCCTGCGTGGACACGCTGGTGAGCCGCTTGACACAATCACGACCCCGTCCTGTCTTTCTTACTGACAATGGAGACTATAAATCACGTAATCTTGCTAAGCAGTTGAATCAGTTTGTAATGGGTGAGTTTTATCGCACTAAGGCTTATGATTTAGGTACACAGGCTTTACGCGATGCCGCAGTGCTAGGCACCGGTTGTATTAAGATTTATGAAGGTCAAGACAAAAAAGTACAATTAGAACGAGTGCTGTTTACAGAATTGTTAGTGGACCCAAACGACGGATTGTACGGAAACCCCCGTCAGATGTATCAATTAAAGCTTGTTGATCGAGAAGTGCTAATTGATATGTTTCCAGAGCACACCAATGCTATTATGCGAGCTGAGCAAGCTTATCCCGATACCGCCGGTGATAGTAGCAAAACCGCTTCTGATCAAGTTATGGTCATCGAAGGCTGGCATCTTCCTTCCGGTCCAGACGCAGGAGACGGTAGACATACCATCGCCTGCACCAATGTCACGCTATTAGACGAAGAGTATACCAAAGACAAGTTCCCCTTCGTATTTATCACCTATAGCCAACGCTTATTAGGATTTTTTGGCCAGTCCCTTGCCGAGCAGCTAATGGGCACCCAGGTCGAAATTAACAAGCTTTTAATGACTATCAGCCGTTCTATCAATCTAGTCGGCGTACCCCGTGTATTTGTCGAAGACGGTTCGAAAGCGGTAAAAGCTCAGCTTAACAATG
>Ga0214923_10004325_pt1 | contig 17230 bp, 16 predicted proteins | sample LL1510_MetaG_FD_177993 | JGI IMG/M metagenome (GOLD analysis project Ga0214923, IMG submission 177993) | Freshwater microbial communities from Lake Lanier, Atlanta, Georgia, United States - LL-1510 | ecosystem: Environmental > Aquatic > Freshwater > Lake | place: USA: Georgia | collected... | reverse complement strand
AGATAAATAATCTATCCATCTAAATTCAAGACGTAATGACATACCAAATTTAATAACTTTCATAACATCCAAAAGTGATGTTGATAATAAATATAAACCTATCATTTTTTAATTATACTATTTATTTAATATAATTAAAATATATATCAATTTTTTATCAATCACTATCACTAATTATATAATTTATATTAGTAATTTGTCTATTTAATTTTTTTTTATTTTCTTCTACTATAACTCTTTGTATTTCTAGATCATCTAATAACATTGTCATAAATTCTTCATCATTTTCATAATCATATTTCCGTTGCTAAATAGTTGATATTTCTTTATAACATCAAATCAACTATTTTTAGAGGATTAGAACGGAGAACGCAAATTAATGCGAAAGAATCCTATTTTTATAGATATTAATTGATGCATTTATGTCACGATCTAAAATCATATTACACTTATCACACTTATAAATTTTGGTACTTCCTAAATTATTTTTTATATTTTTACAATTAGAACAGCATTTACTTGTTAAATATTCATTTGTTTCGATAATAGTGCTTCCAAATTTATTTGACATAGAATGTAATTTCATTCTAAATTTATAATGACTTAATGCTAATAATCTTCTTTTTACTATATCATGTAAATTACCAGTTAAATTAGATACCATCTTTTTGGTACTGACCTTCCCAATTATAATAGTTTTATAATTTGATAATAAAAAATTTGCTGTTTTATTATGCATATCTTTTATCATATTATCTAATTTATCATGATATTTATGATTTAACTTTTTATATTTTTCTTGTGAAATATTATTTGTATCTTTACTTTGTTTTATATTATCTAATCTTTTATTTATTTTATCTATAATTTTATTTGTATTTATTCCTATTTCATAAGATGCATTTGTAGAATATGTTGTTAGAAATGTTCTTACACCAATATCAATTCCACATTTTTTATATTGTTTTAGTGTAAAAGTATCATTTTTATTTTTAGGTGTTATTATTATAAATGTTTTTTTATAACTATCATATTGTAAAATAGAATTTTTTGTAATTATATTTAATGGTAATGAACTTTTAATTTCTTTTAATTTTGAACTAAAAATAGAATTTATTTTTATACTAACAGCATTTGGTTGTATTACTAAGTTCTTTCTTCTTCTATTTTTATCTAAATTTTTAATATTAAATTTTAATATATCTTTATGATTACTAAAAGCTGATTTATACATTTCAATACAATGTTTAACAGCATAATCAGCAGTATTTTTATCAAAATTATTATTTTTACATATTTTTCTTATATTTTCATTAAGAATTTTACGTAAATTAATAAAATTTAGTTCTTTTTTATAATTCATATTAGTTAATATATTTTTTAGATATTCATTAGTCATATTATAAATATCAATACAATCATTCATCCATCTAAGTATTATATCTTTTTGTTTTATATTTAATTCTAATTTTATTTTAAATGTATCAATATAATCAACATTAATATTTCTTTTTTTTCTTTTTTTACTATAAGAATGATTTATATGTTCTTTTATATCAAACCATGAATTTAGAGTTACTAAATTACCACTTTCTAATAATGTCGGATATATATTTTTCATAATAATATTTCATTATAATATATATAAATTATATCTTTATAATATTTATATTATTATTATCAATAATATAATATATAAAGACTTATTATAAATTATAATAATGTCAAATTATAAAGGTGGTAAAGAAACAGCAGAATTATTAGGAGTACATCAAAGAACTCTGTGCACAGTTATTGGAACCAAGTCTCTCTCAACTGACACTGTTGACCTCACTCAATCTTAGTCAAAATAATTTAGAAGATGCTGGATTATTATCATTGTGTCCTAGTCTTTGTATTATGATGCAGTTGGTATCATTGGATATTTCATATAATCGTATTGGAGAAAATGGAATATCCAATGATACCAACTGCATCATAATACAAAGACTAGGAAATAATTTCGGAGCAGATATAGCTGAATTATTAGTAGATTATTGTGAATAAATTATAGAATGTACACACCTTGAGTTCTAATTATGAGTTATGAATTTTGTTTTTAATTAATTTTTTAAATTTAAAAAATTAATACAATTGACTTAAGGAATTATAAAAGCCAAATTCATATAAAAAATATTTTTTATTATAAAAATGATGTTTAATAAAACTGATATATTTAATAGTAATAATTTTGAATTAAATATATATTTGTTTACACTTCACAAAAAAAAGATACATCAAATCTAAGAACATCTAAAATATAATTTAGTAAATGGTATGTTAAAGATTATCACAATAAATATAATTTAGAAAAAATATTTAAATTTTATTATTTTTTTCTAATTCCTCAAGTCAATAATATTTTATAAAAAAATTGATATTATTAATTATTAAGTTTAAATTTATTATTTTAATGACAACTTTAGAGGAAGATTATTATTGTCCAATTACAAATGGACTTATGATTGATCCTGTTATTGGAACAGATGGTCATACTTATGAAAAAAGTGCAATCGAAGAATGGTTAAAACAAAATCAGACATCACCTATAACTAGACAAACAATGAAAATAACAGAATTAATACCAAATATTGCATTAAGAAATGTAATTCATAAATTTTTATTAGAAAATCCTGAAATGAAAAATCATAAAAAACAAAAACTTAATCAAAAATTTCAAAAAAATATTTTAATTGAATCAGCATATCTACCAGAATCAAAATTATATGTTAAATTAATTACAAATGAAAAACCAGTAAGACAACCATGTATTCTTATATTTATTATTGATGTATCTACTTCAATGGATAAAAATGCATGTGCTACTAATGAAATTGGTGAATCAAATGGTTATACTAGATTAGATTTTGTAAAATATTCTATTCGTGCAATAATTGAAATTTTAGAATCACAAGATCAAATATGTATTATTACTTTTAGTGATGATGCTAAATTAAAATTAGATTTTACTTATATGCATGAACATGGTAAACTTTATGCTATTAAAGTATTAGAATCATTACATACAGAAGGAATGACAAATATTTGGGATGGTCTTCGTGTTGGTCTATTAAATATTTCTAAACTAAAAGATCCAAATATTAATATTAGTATGATGCTTCTAACTGATGGTGAACCTAATGTTAATCCTTCAAGAGGAATTTGTCCAACATTAGAAACAACATTATATAATATGAAATTATCTCAATCATTTACTATTAATACATTTGGATATGGTTATTCTTTAGATTCAAGTTTACTAAATTCAATTGCTAAAATTGGTTCTGGAACTTATGGATATATTCCTGAAAGTTCAATGGTTGGTACAGTATTTGTAAATTTCATATCAAATATTTTATGTACATATCTATCTAATTCTAAACTAGAAATTTTATCAAATGGTAAAATAATTAAAGAACACAATATTGGACCAATTCAATTTGAACAACCAAAAGAAATTATTATTGATAATTTTAATGATATTTCATCAAAACTAGAATTTAGATTAATGGTTGGAGATGAAAATATTAAAACTATACAAATGAATCCAGAATATTTTGAACCTCACATATATCCTTCAATGATTAGATATAAAATTATAGAAAAAATAAATAATTTAATTAATAATAATTCTACAAGTATTGATGAAAATTATAAAAAATTAGATTCATTTTATGATGAAATTAAAACTAATCTTGATATGGTATTTATAGATGATATTTATAAAAATCAGATTTTAAACTTTTTACAAGATTGGAAATCTACAGAAAAAAATAAAGGTGGTCAAATTAGTTCAGCTTTCAGTTGTTCAAACTGGTTTAATAAATGGGGTTCTCATTTTATTAGATCATTAATGAATGCTTATATTAATCAACAGTGTAATAATTTTAAGGACCCAGGAGTACAACAATTCGGTGGTTCTCTTTTCAAATCAATTAGACAAGATGCAGATAATGTATTTTGTCAATTACCTCCTCCAAAACCATCAATCAAAACTAATACAAATAATCAATTAGTAAATATGTCAAGTTATTATGATTCAAATGGTTCTTGTTATGATGGTGATGGTTTAGTTTTAATGGCTAATAAAACATTTATTGCAGTCAAAAATCTTAAAATTGAAGATTTAGTACAAGCATTTGATGCTAATAAAAATATTATTCATGATAAAATTAAATTTATTCTAAAAACAAAAGTAACAACCGTTGATATATGTGATATTAATAATTTTAAGATTACTCCATGGCATCCAATTATTTATTCTGAACAATGGGTATTTCCAATTGATATTTGTCCTATAATTAATGTAAAACTTGATTGGATTTATAATATAGTACTTGAAAAAGGTACAGCTATTTTTATTAATAATATTCCAGTTATTACTCTAGGTCATAATCTTACACAAAATAAAGTTGTTAATCATCCATATTATGGAACAAACAAAATTGTAGATGATTTAGAAAAAATGTGTGGTCATTCAAGTGGTATTATTATATTTGATAAACCAGTAATTGAACGAACAAATGGATTAGTAAGTAAATTATCTAATAATTAAATAATTTAATTCTAAATGTTAAAGATATTTTTCTTTATTCATTACTAAATATTCTTCACCAAGAATTAATAAAGCTTGAAGAATATCCCATAAATTAGATTTTGATGTAGTGTCAAGTTGTGAATAAATAGATTGGAGTCTAATAATTTCATTTAATGCATCTTCACTATTACCAATTTTATCTTTATAATTTGTATTATCATTAAAATAAGTCTCATCTCTATTTATAATTTTATCTCTCATTGGTAAAACATAAACTAAAAATCGTTCAATAGGCAAAACAGAGTTTACTTTGATAATTAGTTGAAATTGATAATGATAAGAAGTACCAACTAATGGAGAAACTTGAACAAGAAAAGACTCTAAAATATCATTAAATTCCTTAATTTTTTCTTTAGACATCTAATTATTATTATTAATATAACTTTTCTTTAAGTTAATTATATAAAATAATATTTTGCTACTGAATATAACAACATGAATAAACATTTGATCTACTAGTTTTTTTAATATTTTTATCTAAAGAATCTTCAGATTTTTCATTATTTATTATAGATATTGAATTTTTAGATGTTTCAGAAGAATCAGTTATTAGTTCTTTTAAATATTTATTAGTATTATCAATTATTTCATTAGTATTATCTAAATTTATATTATCTATTTTTTTTATAAAATTAGATGAATTATTAGTTAATTCTTTTAAACATTTTATATATTTTTTAGTATTATTAATTATTTGATTAGTATTATCAATTATTTGTTCTGTATTATTAACTGAATTTTTTATAAAATAATCAGTTTGATTAACTATATCATATGTTTTATTAATTATATTATCTATTTGATTAATTTTATTAGATACTATTTGATCTAATAATTTAAATTCATTAAATGGATACAATAAAGTTTGTGATTGTTTAAATATATTAGAGTTAATAATTGAATTAATCCAATAATCATATGAATAACAAGTTTTATCAAGATTTTTAAGATATTCATGAGCTTTTTTAATATTATCTAAAGTCAAAATCTTAGAAATATCTTCATATTCATTCCAAAATAAAGGATAATTGGCACCAAGTCTTTCTACAATTGGTTCTAATGGTTTAATAACAATTGGTGTATTTCTAACTATACATTCTAATAAAGTATTACAAGCAGATAATTCTATTAAATCAATAAAAACAATATTATTTGATAATAATTTATCATATTCATCATCTATCAATGCAGAAATAGGTTGGACTGAATTATGATTTAATTCTAATATTTCAATAATTTTATATACTTCCTCAAACATAAAATTTGTTAAATGGTCTGATACATGTCGTTTTATATAAAGTTCTGTTTTTACATCTAATGTACTATTAATAAGTTCTTCAATATATTTATTCATAAAATATACATATTTATTAGATGTAATATCAGATGAAATATTATTTTTTGGTTTTAAATTTGGAATATAATTACCAATTAAATTAATAAAAGGATAATCTGGTTTTATATAATTTTCCATATTTTTTCCAATTAAGTGTGCTTTTTGAATAAACTTAGGTACTTTAATTCTATAAATTGAATAAGGATTTCTTAACCATCCACCTATTTGAATTAGTTTTTTATTAGGATTTTCCATAAATTTATTAAAACAAAATTTAATTTCTGGAATTTCAGTAGGATGTATTAAAGTTTCTACATTTAATGTAGGAATATTTTCATTAAACCATTTCATTAACCAATTACTCATAGTATAAATACCAACACAATTTGGAAGAGATAATTTCCAAGATTCCTTTAAAATCATTGAACTTGTATTAAAATCTGTATATTCAGTATTAGGAGTATGATGAACAATACCTACCCAAGGTCTATTATAAGGTAATAATTCTAAATCTAAATATGTTTTTTCTCCCCAATGAAAAGTTTTATCTAAAAACATATCAAAAATAATACCATTAGGATTATGTAATACTCCTGTATTATGTACAACTTTAAACCATCCACTTCTATGAATATTCTCTAATAAATGAGGATAAATATATGTTAAATTAAATATTTTATTAATTTTTGGTTGCATAGTTGTATCTGAATTAAATATTAATTGTTTTCTCTTAGACCAATAATCATTATAAAGCCATTTTAAATCATTTAATACATTAAAATTAGGTTTAAATATTTTTTGAGATAATCCCCAATAATATTGTGAATTATAATCACTACATAATATATATAAAATAAATCGTGTAACCCTTTCTGTAATATCTTGATTTTGTTCTTGAGTAAAATTATTTATATTAAACTTTTCATTAATTTGTTTAATTGTTTGATTTACTAGATTATCAGTATATGATTGACAAACATAAAAAGGTGGTATATCTCTTGGTTGATTAGATAATAACTCTACTATTTTTATAATATGGTCAGTTAATGTAGGAAATTTAAAACTTTCTATATATTTTTGTATATCAACAATTTTTTCTTTAAAAGAATCAAATAATTTTATTGCTTGTTGAACATCCAAATCAATTGGTCTATTATAATCATCTAATTTTGGTTCTATTACCCAATTATCTAGACCTAATTTTATTATTTGTTCTTTGACTTTTTTAGTATGAGGAATAGAAATAATTGGTTTATTACATACAATACTTAAAATATGAGCATGATATCTTGAACATATTGTAAAATCAGATGAATTAATTTGTTGAATTACTTCTTTAAGAAGTATATTAGGAATATTAGATTTAGGAATAATATTATTTACTTTAAAATTTAGTTTATCACATAATTCTGCAATATCTTTATTAATAAATAAATCTGATTCATATTCAGAATTTGATGTATTAAATGGAAGTAAATAAATTGAATATCCTGATTGATAAATATATTTAAGAAATAAAACTATTTTTTTTAGATAAAACTTATAATGTTTATTACCTTTAAAAATAGATCTAGCTAAACAAACAGTTACTATTTTTTTACTATTAAATGATTCTGATATAAAATCTTTTTTATTTAATGAAAATACAAGATCTGGAATATATTTTATAAATTTATCTGAATTAAAATGAATTTTTAATCTATTTACATCATTAATATTTCTTAATATAAACCAATCAATTATATTAACTTCTGGTATAATATCTTCAATAGGTAATTCACATGAATAAGCAATAATTTTACCATTAAAATTTGACTTTTCACATAAATATTGTAATTTTTCTAAAAAATATTTATTTAATATTTCTCCTCCTCCTAAAATAATGGTGGTTGTATTTATAGGTATTTCTTTACAATCGTCTAAACAAATTAATTTATATTCTAAATTTAATTTGGTAAATATAAAATTAAATATAATTTGGAAAATATCATCGCCTAGATTAGAACGATAATAAAAACCAGTACACAATATCATTACTTAATAATATATAATAATTTTTAAATATATTAATTTTTTTATATAAGTTAACTATAAAAATTATATTTTCTTTTAATTTATAATGAAACTATTTTATTATAAACCTAAAGTATTTAATCCTATTTTATTTTTAATTACTAAATTATCAAGTAAAGATGAAATGGAAAGATTAGAAATATGGACTAATGAATTGTTTCAAATATTAATTGATCATGGTAATGCAACTGAAGAAAATATTTTAATATTTAGTGTAATTAAAGATTATGATAAATTAACAGAAAATCTTATTTTACCATCAACTAAATCTAATTTAAAACTTACTGAAAGATGTCATAAAAATACAAAATTTGTTAATAATTTAGTTGTTGAAACACTTAAAAATTCAGATACTGAATTTTATATTGAATTATTATCAGATAAAGTTTTAATTCATCAAATAAAATTAAATTTAATGGCATTATCTAAATTTTATTTAATTAAATAAAATTGAATAAATTATATTTTAATATTATGACAAAATTATAATAATGTCAAATACAAGTATTGATTTTAATAATATAGTATGTACTAATGGAAAATATACTATTATTATAGGTGATATGAGCGTAACAATTTCTAATTCAGATATTATTGATATTAAACCAGTAGGTTTACAAGTAGATTCACATCTCATTTTTTCAAAAAATGATGATAGTATATTTAAGGAAGTAATGATGAAAGCACCAGTTCGTCCATTTAATATTACTATGTATGATCAATATGGTCATAAATCAGGACATTATGAAGCTAGTCGTAAAGATAATACTGCTGGTACAGTTAAAATAACTGAAAGAAAAGATCTACTTTCTAATATTGAATTTCCAAAAATTGAGTCTGGTCAAATATATCTCTTAATTACTAAATATAATGCATTAGATCAATTTTCAGTACCTCCTTCTAAATATAATCTAGTTATTGAAGACCTTAGACTTCTTAAACAAAAAATTAATACTAAAAAAATTATTCTATTTATATCAGAAGAAATTAATAAAGTAATTACTCAGCTTGGTATTAATCTAAATGAAACTTTTCGAGATGTTATTACTCCACCCTCAAATATATTTATTCAATATATTGTCGAGTACCTTGTTGGAAAAAAAATTTCTAGAACTAAATCTAGTTTTCAAGGAATGCTCAAGTTTGAAACTAAAAATAGTGATACTAATTCAGATGATATTAATGTTGTTATGTCACATTTAGTTAAATATGAATTAAAACCATGTATTTCTAGTATTATTCGTCGTAATGGTAGAATTCAAATTAATACATGCACAGATGAAAGTTATTCACAATTTTTTATTATGCTTAAACATCAAGAAAATATTGAATTTAAAGTTTCAGAAGAAACAACAAATACTACATTTGAATTAACATATTGTAGTCCAGAAAATCTACCTGATCTTACAGATGAACATTTTAAGATAATTATAGAAGCTCTAACTTTTCTTGAAAATATTAATGCTATTACAGATTACAAATCTAAAAATGAGTATATTTCAAATAATTATAATGATGCAGGTAAGTATCTTTTTAATTCACCTCTTGATATATTTGAAGGACTTGAATCAAAGTCAGAATATTCATCTATTATTATTGAGTATGCTTGTATTTTACGAAAACATATTTATCAACAACTTAATAGTTATTCTTTAATATTATTTAATCATAATGTTCAACCAGGTAAAAAATATATATTCTTTACTGATACTAAATCAAGAGTTCTCACAGATATTAATCGAACATTAACATCTGGAAATTAATTTATTTATTCTAATTATATAATTTTCTAAGTATTATTAATATAAACTTAATGAGATTTTCAAAATTATATGAAAAATGTAAGTCTAATTGTAAAAAAGGTAATGAATGTTGTAGTTCAACTCATTGGAATTTTAATCAAATGTTTGGCGGTGGTAAACCTCAATGGACAGTACTCCAACATAATGGTCCAATGTTTCCTCCTGAATATGAACCTCATAAAATTCCAGTAATTATTAATGGAACAGAACTTATATTGCCTAAACAAGCAGAAGAATATGCAACAATGTTTGCTCGATTTATTGATACTGATTATATGCAAAATAATACATTTAAAAAAAACTTTTGGAAAGAACTTAAACCAGTATTACCAAATAGTCTAAATATTAATTCACTTGATCAAATTGATTTTACTCCAATTAAAAATTATCTAATTATGGAAAAAAATAAAAAAGATGAACTGTCTAAAGAAGAAAAAGAACTTGCTAAAAAAAAACAAACTGAATTAGAAGATCCTTATAGATATTGTATTATAGATGGTGTTCAACAACAAGTTGGTAATTTTAAAATAGAACCACCTGGTATATTTTTGGGAAGAGGAAATCATCCTAAAATAGGTATGATTAAGAAAAGAATTACACCAAAAGATGTAACAATTAATTTATCTAAAGATGCAATTATTCCAGAACCCAATATTCCAGGATATTCTTGGAATGAAGTAATTCATGATCAATCAGTTATTTGGTTAGCATCTTGGAAAGAAGAAATTACTGGAAAAAATAAATATGTATTTACAAGTTTAGATTCATTTTTCAAATCAAAATCTGATGAATCTAAATTTGATTTGGCAAAACAATTAAAAAAAAAAGCTAATACGATTAGAGAAAATTATGAAAATCAATTATCTGATGATAATTCAAAAAATCGTCAATTAGCTACTGCATTATATTTTATTGATAATTTAGCTCTTAGAGTAGGTGGAAATAAAGATACTAAAGAAGAAGCTGATACTGTAGGTGTAACATCTCTAAGAGTTGAACATATTACTTTATTAGAAGATAATATAATCAAGTTAGATTTTTTAGGTAAAGATTCTGTTAGATATTGTAAAAAAGTTACTGTTCATTCTCAAATTTATAAAAATTTACAAGAATTTATTAGTAATAAAAATAAAAAAGATGATTTATTTGATTTAATAACTTCTGCAAATCTTAATGAATATTTAAGTTCTTTTATGGAAGGGTTAACTGCTAAAGTATGGCGTACCTATAATGCAAGTTTACTATTTCAAAAAGAATTAGATAAAGTAAAAGAAGAAAAAGTAGCAGAAGTTGATCCTAATGAAAAATTAAATTATTTAATTGCAATGTTTAATCAAGCAAATACTGCAGTTGCTCTTTTATGTAATCATCAAAAAAATGTTGATAAAACAATAGATATAATGCTAAAAAAAATTGAAGATAGACTGAAAGAATTAAAAAAGAAAAAAGCTAAATATATTGAAAAAAAACAAAATGATAAAGCTAAAAAAGTTGAAGCAAAAATAAAATCATTAAAACTAAAAAAAGAAACTAAATTAAAAATGAAAAATGTATCACTTGGTACTTCAAAAAATAATTATATTGATCCTAGAATTATTTTTTCATTTATTAAAAAATTTGAAATACCTCCTGAAAAATTATTTACTAAAACTTTAGTAAAAAGATTTGAATGGGCTAGTAAAGTTGATCGTGATTATAGATTTTAATTTAAAAATGGATGTAATAATAGATCTTTTAATTCCATTCTTTTAGTTGGATCAAAATGACATATATTAATAAGAAAATCTTTAAAATATGGTAAATATTCAGAATTAAATATAGTATAATCAATATTTGGTTCAATATATAATTCATAAAATGTATCAAAATCATAAAATGATTTACTTGATAGTGTTGGATAATTTATTTCTATATTATAAATTAATTTTTTATAAATATTATTTGGCAAAATTTGATGATTATTATAAAAAAATTTATAAAATATATAACCAAATATATCATTTGCTTTATGTTTTGTGATATAATTTGAATTAAGTTTAAGATAATCAGTTAAATAAGATTTTATAATACTCCAATAACTTTTTTTTAATAATAAATCTAATATAATTGTATATAATCCATAATAATCATGTTTAGAAAAATCAACTAAACTATCATTATCAATACAGATTAAATATTTTTTTAAAGATAATAAACTTTCGGGTGATGTTATATAATTAGTTGAAATTATATTTTTTTTTGAATTTTTCTTTCTAATCAAACCAAAATCAATAATTGTTGCAACTATATCATTATCAACAGTATCAATAACAACATTTAATGCTTTTAAATCTCCATGAATAATATTTTTAAAATTAATTAATTGATTAATTAGTTGAATTATAATATTAATATTATTTTTCCAATATATTTTATATGGAACTTTTTTTATTTGGTCCAAATTATAAAATCCTAAATATGGATAAATTACACCTACTGCATTCATATTAATAAATTTACCCCAAAAAATTGGATAACAAGCATGATTAATATTATATTTATTAAAATAATATTCTACTAATTCTACTTCTTCTTTTAAATCTTCTTGACATTCTGATTTTGATATCTTAATAATATATTTTTTATCATGTACTTGTTCAGATATAGTATCTATATAATTTAACATATATACTCGACCAACTGTTCCTTTACCTAAAAAATTTACTATTTTATATTTATCATATTCTTCAGAATTAATATTTAAATTACTATCATATATTAATATATGATTATTTATAATATCTGTAGATTCTATGTTAAATTCTTCTAATTTAAAATTTACTTTTCTTACTACATTTTTCATAATATAATTATATGTTTATTTTTATTTAGATATTTTTATTTTATAGAAGAACTGAAAAATTAAATTTAATATATCAATATTATATATAAAAAAATTATTTAATTTTAGTATCTTTATTTATCTATTTCATCAGCTTCATCAGATTCATTAACTTCATCCGCTTTATCAGCTTCATTATCTTCATTATCTTCATCAGCTTTATCTATTTCATTAGCTTCATCAGATTCATTAACTTCATTATCTTCATCCGCTTTATCAGCTTCATTATCTTCATTATCTTCATCAGCTTCATCAGCTTCATCAGCTTCATTAACTTCATCAGCTTTATCAGCTTCATTATCTTCATTATCTTCATTATCTTCATCAGCTTCATCAGCTTCATTAACTTTATCAGCTTTATCAGCTTCATTATCTTCATTATCTTCATCAGCTTTATTATATTTTGAATTAACTAATTGAATACATATTTTATTTACTTCTTCACTCAAATAATTACTACTAAGAATTTGATTCCATATGTTATCAGAAATTTTAATATTAGAAAGTTCTTCAAGATCAGATTTAGTATACCAGTTAGGAATTAAAAAACGTTCTGTATATTTTTCTAGAATACATTGAAGTTCAGATGCATTTAGTTTTTCTATTAATTTAAGTACTTTATTTAGATTTTTTGATTTAGTATCTGTATCTTCTGAAGTTTCTATATCTTCTGAAGTTTCTGTATCTTCTATTGTATCTGTATCTTCTGTTGTATCTGTATCTTCTGAAGTATCTGTATCTTCTGGTGTATCTTTTATTTCTTTATTATTAATTTTTTTTGGTTTATGTTTAATTGCTATAATAAGAATAATAACAATAAATAATAAATATAAAAAATATAATATTAGACAAATATGAGGATTTGCTTTAATATAATCTGTAAATAGAATAATATCGTACATTATTAATATTTCTTAATATCCAATTAAAATATAAATCAATTTTTTTTAAAAAAATATATAAAAATTTTAAAAATGTATATTTAAATAATGAAACAAATTTCTCAAAGAACAATTTATTATTTTATAATAATAGTTCTTAGTTTATATATTATTTATTATTATAATGAAGAAAATGAGTTTTTTTTAAAATCATTAGAAACGCGTACATTAGAAAAAGATGGTTTTATGCTTTTATATAATAAAGATTATATAAAAGATAATTTTAAAATGAAAAGAGATGTATTAAAAGTATTACCAAAAGATTATATGTTTATAGATTATGAATATAATATTACAAATGTTGCTTTATCAACATTTCATCGTGATGTTACATCAAGTCAAAAAATATTTAATACAAAATATCCTATATATACACTTATTTTATATAAAACAGATGATGATTTATTATCAGTATGTCCAAATAGTCATAAAACTTATCCATTTGTATGGTCAACTATTGTAAATATAACTGGTAAAAGTGGTACATGTTTTTTATTTGATTGTGATTTATTACATGCCGGATATATGAATAAATGTATAAATCGAAAATTAACTCAATATAAAATATGTCATAAAGATGATTATAATAAATTACATAGTTTACATAAAATTAATATAAATAAAACTGATAAATGTGAAATTACAAATACCAGTTTATTAATTAGAAAATTATCTTATTATTTTCAGTTACCAATTAATTATATTTTTTATCCATTATTAATTAAAAAAGAAAATAATAATAGTATAACTGGACTAATCCAATCATATATTCCTATTACATTTTATAATAATAATTAACTATAATTTGTTCTACGCCATGAATATTTAATACAATTATGTAAATGAACTAACTCAAACATTTCTTTTTCTTGATCTAAAACAATATTTTGAGCAAGTGCAAGAATTTTAGGTTCTTTGGTTGATTTTAATATTATTTTAGCTAATTCAACTCCTGATCTACGATGAGCAACCATATGATCAACATATTCTTTATCAGTAATTTTTTGATTTTCATGTAATTTAACATCAGTAAAACCTTCAATTTGTTTTCCAGGTAATAATTCATATATTGAATCAATAGTCATTTGAATAGGAGTATTACCAAAATTTTCAAAATAAGAATTATCACATTTTGCATTAGTAAAAATACCTGGATACAATTCTTCAACTTTAGTAGAAATTAAACTATTACCACAATTACATGATTTTTCATTTTGAACATTTGGTATTGATTTTAATAATTTTTCCATTAAATTAACTTGCATTGTTTGATTATAAATAATTCTTCTAGCATAGCTTAAAATATAATCATCGCTAGAATTCATTTGAATTAATTGACTCATCTTAATAGCAACATTATGATGTTTAATCATTAATTCTAAAAATTCTTTATCAGTTATTGTATTTTTAGATAACATTTTACAACTCATTATATAATAATATTATATATTTATTTTCAAAATTATATAAATCAAATTTTTTATAATTACTATAATATGTATTCTTTATCTAAACTATATTAACTTTCAGATTTATCTTATTATTATGTAGATAATTTGTATAATGACTAAATATAATAAAGTGAATTCAGTTTATACCAAAAGTAGGGTATTCTAATAATTTGGATATCACCTTCATATAGTCCTACTACTGATTTAGCTACTCGAAATATAATTGATACTATAAATAATACAACTAAATTAAGGATCTATAATTGGTAATTGTAGGTATTCTTCACATCTTATAATTGTTTCATTACATGCCTCAATTTTTTCTTGAATTTTTGAAAGTGTTCCATTTTTTTTAAAAATATGAAAAAAATATTGTTTTATTAAAAATTCTTTATCAATTTTAGATGCATTGTAAAGATTACAGGTCTCATTATGTTCATATGTGCACAGGCTTTGCATTTTTGGACTAATTATATATAAGATACTTAAAAATATAATATTTTCAATTTTTATATTAAAATTTGGTGAAAATTTTAAAAAAAATATTTAAGAATTTTCAAAAAAATATTTCTATATTAAGTTATATATGGGCAAAAAAAAGTGTGTTTTTTACTCGAGTTTTAAAAAAACTAGATATTTAGATATATCTGATATTACTTATGATCCTATTACTAAAACAGGTACTTGTATGTTAAAATCTAAACATCATTGTTTAGTAATGGTTTGGACTTTAAAAAATTATCCTAATGAAGTACCTATGCCAGGGTCTTTATACCCAATTTTATTCTCTTATACTATTTTTGAAAAGAACAAATCTACTGAATCTCATGAATCTATGAGTGGTCAAATTATTTTAGAAGAAAATAGTGGTATTCCTCCTAATTATAATCAATTAGGTTTACCTTTTGGTGAATATCGTGGTTTATCAAGAGATAATAATTGTGATAAAGCCTATAAATTAAAATTTTCATTAGTAGATGATTGTATGGAAATTGGTATTAAACAAAATTGTAATGATTAAATTTATTTATAAATATTTGTTAATTATAAATAAATTTAATATTAACCCTTATATTTATTTTGTATATATTGATGTAATACCAGTAATAGAAGTATATTCAAAAGATTCTTTATTATTTAAAATTGAATTTAGTGAATAATCAACAGTATTATTTCCAATAATTATCTTTCTATTTGTATAATCTTGAAATGTCATTGTTTTTTCAAGATCTGGATCAAATCTTGGTAATGGATCATATAAATCACAAATTATAGGAGAATGATCACTTTCTTCACTATATAATTTATACATTCCTAATAATTTTTGAGTATTATCTTTATTCCAAAACATTAAATCAATCCTACCACCATAACGATTTGTATTTAATGGAATATATGATTTATCATCTTTAAAGAAATTAGTACGACCATCTAAATAACTTTCATACATATCAATTAAATTAAAACTTGGATTATCTTCAATAAATTTACAGATGCTAAATAATGATTCTTTATGTACTTGATCTGTAATATCAACTCTTGGCATAGTTTTTTTACTTTCTATAAAATCTTGTAAAATATTTCTACCATTAATAGTTCGATCAGGATAATCATAATTACAATAACTATTAAAATCTCCTAAAATAATTTTATCTCCTGTTTTTTTCATAATACTTTCTAAAGCATTACTAAAATTAATACTAGCATCATTATTTACATTATAATAATGTAAATGTAAATTAAATATATTAATTGTACGACCATCTTTAAATATATATTTAATATAAGACATACATCTTTTCTGAGCATCTGATTCTTTTGTATCTTTACCAATATTTTCAAAAGATGAATCTATTATATGTACATTATCTCTAATTATTTTTTTAATAAAAATAGAATTTATTAAACCATTATCTGCATTACAAAAAATAATACGCATATAAAAGCTATTAAATAAATTTACAATATCACTTTGAATATCTACATATCTAGACTTAGTTGAATCTGTTAAACTAGATTTATCTTCTTGAAGACATAAAATATCAGGAAAAACTAATAAAATATCATTTAATATTCTATCTACATTTTCTATATTAGATGAATCTGTCCA
>Ga0214923_10004324_pt1 | contig 17232 bp, 15 predicted proteins | sample LL1510_MetaG_FD_177993 | JGI IMG/M metagenome (GOLD analysis project Ga0214923, IMG submission 177993) | Freshwater microbial communities from Lake Lanier, Atlanta, Georgia, United States - LL-1510 | ecosystem: Environmental > Aquatic > Freshwater > Lake | place: USA: Georgia | collected... | reverse complement strand
CTCGTGTACATCCTGTAAAGCTTGTTGAGGTAATACCTGTATAATTTATTTGTTCTGATTCTATCCATAGTGTTCCACTAGAAGGAAAACTAGCAGTGCTTACTACCACAATAGTTGTAACAGACGAATTAATAGCACCATTTAATGTAGTGTTATCGATAACATTGACGAAGTAGGTTCTGTTAGTGGTCAGTCCTCCTATATTGCTAGCAAATCTAATTGGCATATCTACATGTAGATATTGAGCAGTAGTAACAGTGACCTTGTTTATGGTTGTGGTTGTTGCTGTTGTCTGAGCTACTATTTCACCATACAGTACAGCCACGTCTGTCATCTCTTCAAGTTCGTCATAGGTAGCAATGACTGAGTCTACATAGCCCTTAGTGGCAGCATCTGTACTGACTGTAGGAGTTCCAAGATTAATAATTTTATTGGCTCCGCTGCCCATGTTAAGATTATTTTTCATACCTAGACGACCATCTAGATCTAAGAATCCAGGACCTATAAGGTTTGGAACAGGAACTGTACCACCTGTGTGATCTAGTCCAAGACGTTTGTCAATATATCCTCTCACAGCATTTTGTGTTGGTACTGTATCTGCTGCGTTATTTGTCATAGTATTATCAGTGCTGAATTCACTGACAGTGACTCCACGCTTAAAGCCTAATCCGTCTAGGTTACTCAATGCTATACTGGCAGAAAAAGTAACTGTTCCTGTTCCTTGATCTACAGTAAAGTATTGACCTACTCTAAATATACCATCTTGGTCTGTGCTTACATAGAAAACACGACCTTTGGTTTCCTCAACAACTTCATTTGCCTGTTGAGGTTCTATGCTGGGATTTCCAAAAACTGTTGTAGGATAGTTACTGGTATTAAAACCTCCAGTTCCTATATCTAAAAAGTCATGGCTGGTAGCTCTACAAGTACTGATTTTAATTGTCACAGCACCAGTGCTTCCGCTAGGTAGCCCTGCTCTTAGCGTTCTAACTTCTGTAGTCGGAAATATTTTAGTAATTCCAGAGCTTACACTAACAATGTTATTATTATCAACATAATCTACAAATGTAATATAAGCAGGTAATCCTGTTCCAGCAGCATTAGCTTCTGTATAAGAAATTACAGTAAATACCTTGCCGTCCCAACCAAAGGTCATAGTGCCTGTGTTTAGTATGTCAACCAATGGAGATTGACTAATTGAATCTACAGCTATTTTTAAATCACCTAGTTGACTACCCATTCTACGTGCGCCATTGTCAGGATCTACGGTAGAAATTGAAGATCCTCGAGTCAAGATCTTTATATAACTAAATGACTGATCTACAGTCAATACAGCTTCATTAGTTGGTAAATCGTCACCGTCCGCAGACGTTAACACATAGGCGATTACTCTAAGTGTAGCTTGACTTGGATGTAGTGCATAGCTATCTAATTCTAGAGCAGTACTAGGTCTAGTTGGATTAACATTTTCAATGCCGCCAAATCTAAAATTCTGGAGAGGTCTTATAGTAATATTGGTACTGTCTGCGGTGTTTTGTAGCATACCAGTACCTGATCTGTTATCAGAACTATCTGTGCTAAGACTGAATTGTAGTATTTCTTGACCACCAAAGGCAGTGGGTAATAATCTAACAGTACCTCCTCCAGAGCTAGCATTGCCATTGTTTATAGCTTCAAATATTTCCCCTACTGTTGGAGTACTATCAGCACCTACATAAGTATAATTGTATCCGCTGCCTGATACGATTTCGTAGACATTTTCCTTAACAATGCTGGTAGCATTTATGGCTGTGGCAGCACTAAAAGTTGTATACAGTGTACTATCTATAGGTGTAACCAAAGTGGCATCTGAGTACAATGCTATTTTCGTTGGCAGTTGATTGCTGACCTTAGCATAATATAAGCCATCTACTTGAGTCATTCCAGGCACATCTTCAATTTTAACTAGATCTCCATCTAAGAAACTGTGTACTTCTGAAAATGTTACTACTGCTGGATTAGCTTTGGTTATGCCTGTAATAACGAATTTTGTCCGTTCGTAGACCCATCCTCCATAATAGGCAGTGCCTGTACCGCTTCCTACTGCGTTAGCTATGAACCTTGTTTGAGCCGCATTAGTAGAAGAACCAATAGAAGTAAAACTAGTGGTTCCTGGATCCATTATCTTATATTCTCTTCCAGCGGTAAATGACCCTGCTGTAGTTGTGCCAGGACTTGTGAATGCTGTAAATGCGCTGCTATTCAGTCCTTTCCAACCACTAAGACTAGCACTGGACACTGTTTGACTGAGATTAACTGTATACGTACCGGTAGTACCAGACCCAGTGCCTAAAGCAGTAATTTTTGTACCTCTACGCACTCCAGGACCTGTGATATAGGTTCCAACAGCAAGAGTACCTGTAGTTACTGCTGTAACATTTAACACAGTGGCGCTGATAGATGCAGTCACTGTAGCTTGATTACTTAAGAGTTGAGCTGTATTAAATGTAACAGGGACAGCCAGGTAATTTAATTTATTAAGCTGTGTCATACCCACTACGCCGTCAATGTAAATTCTATCTCCAGCATAGAAGTTGATTGCACTATAGACTCTTCCTCCTGATTGATAAGCAGTATAAACAGTAGTATCAACACTGGGAATTAGTGTAGCATCTTGATATAAGGCAAATGTTGAAGTGCTGTATCCGGTGACCTTAACAAAGTAGCTGCCACCATTTATTTGAGTCATGCCAACAACACTTCTAATTTCAATAAAATCACCGTCAATAAGTCCATGTGTGCCACTTACAGTTACTACAGCAGGATCACCTTTGGTTATACCTGTTATGGTCAAATATCCTGAGGCAGTAAATTGAGCTGAACCAACTGTAATAACACAGGGATTAGCCTGTGTAGCAGAGGTAATTCTATATTGATAGAGATTATTGCTGATACCAGTTTTTACTATGCTGCGTAGTTCATATCTTCCATTAGTACTATTTTCATGTTCGATTTCTATTTCACTTACTGATGTAGGAACATAGCTATATCTTTTGGCGTAGATTATAATGTTTGATTTCAACGATGTGGCACTATAATCTGAATATCTGAATATTTTAGCAGATTGAACCATGTCAGCCTGTAGGGCTACTTGATCAGGCAATTCTGTAGGATCTGCGCCCTTAGCTCTCAGTCCATAATTACCATTACTGTTCGATCCTGCCACGCTACGGATTTGTCCTCCGTTATCAGCAAAATAAGCAGTATGGCAATAGTAGGTAAATGTGGAAACTTGTTCAGTTAATCCAGAGTTTGTGGCAACTACTCCATAACCAAGGTCATTTACCTGTGTATAGTCATTGGCCAGTAAACTTCTATTTCCAGGTGTTTCTAAGATTATGGGAATATTTCCCACAGTCCAAACTGTGGTTGGATTTAGCTCGACTACTGCTATGCCGCCACCACTAGGTGTCCATGAAATGATATTATCTACTTGATACCTAAAACCATTGTAATAAAAACTAGTAGGTGCTATAGGTCTACGATAAGTTAATCCACTTAATGTTAAAATAGATCCTTGTCCTGAAACATTAACAACATTGGTAATATTGGCTGTTAGTCTTCCACAAAACCCGTCAATTAACATTCCTCCTCTAAATGCCTGTTGATTAATACTGGCACTAAAACAGGCACCTTCTTGTATATAAGGTGATTTAGAACCAATACTTCCAGCAGGATCAAGCACACACATGAATCCTCCGTGACCCTGTCCTGTTAGATTGCTTAAACGAGTGGCATCGTTTAACAAGAACATATCTACATTACTGCTATTTTTAGGAGGGTTATAAGTAGTATTAGTAGTATCAACAGCATAGTCTATCACTGCTACTAACTGAGTAACCGCAGTTTTACCAAGAGTTTCAGCTGTTAAACTGGCATCTAATAACTGAGTAACTGTGCCTCGTTTAGGAGGTGTAGAGGAAACACCTAATAAAACCTGATCAAGAACTTTTTGTCCTACGGTATCTACATAGGCTATGGCTGCTAGAAATGCTGCTTCTTGTAGCGTTGGAATAACTCCACCGTAATAATTGGAGGCAACGTCTACAGATGAAGATTTACCTCCAAGTCTTAGGTCAGATACAAGAGCATCTACTATAAATCCTACATCTCTTCGCCAAATGTCACTATTGTAGCTTAACGCTGGATAAGTTGTATCTATATATTCAATAACTTCTTCTTGAATAAAAGCACGGTTAATCTCTAAGAGTTTGGCAGCAGAAAGATAGTTACCATTGTTGGTTACATTTGGCCCAACATCTAAGGGTAAATTACTATTCCTTAGATAATGATATCCATATTTAGGACTTGAATAAGGGCCAAAGCTTGATACTAATGCTGTTAGTCCGTTATCTATAACGGTGCCCATGGCAGTCAAAAGTGTATTGGCCTTGGTGATAGCTGCTGCTTCTCCAGGACCATCCCCTGTATCGGCAAAAACCTGTGCTATACTAGATTGTAATCCTGTATAGGCTACATTAGCCAATATAAAGTTACAGACAATACTTCTTAATTTATAGATAGCATAGGCAGTCTGATCTGTTTGATCGTTGCTAATTGTAGGAGTAGATATTTTGCTTACCGCGCCATTCCAATACAAACTAGCCGCATAAAACGATTCACCATTGCCGCCGAATTTAACATCATGTATGATAGCATCAAGAATTAGCCCAATATCTCTGCTACACTTTCCTGAATTATAAGTGAATCCTGTAAAGCTGCTAATAAGACCTGCTGTTAGGGTAATTGACCCTAGAGTATTACTGGTGCTGGCGCTTATTGTAATCTGTGAAGCACTGTTTACACTGGTAATTTTAGCACTGGTTCCAAAGTTTCCTGTACCTGATGTTCTAGTTAAACTCATACCTGGTACAAGATTAGCTGTTGTACTCATGCCAGTAATTGTGGTGGATGTAGCACTACTGGTTATAGTTCCTGTTATTCCGCTATAAGTTGGTGCTGTTCCTGCTACCTGAGCATTAATCCATGCTACAACTTCTCTTTTAAGATATTCTTTGTTTTCTCTCAGTAATTCTACAGCATAAGGATAAAATGTAGCTAATAGATCAAGCCCATCAAAAGTGCTGTCTCTATAGAAATACGTATCAATCCAAGGACTTTGACTAGCACTGTTTTTTGGTCTTACAAGACATCTACGAAAATCATGTCCTCTTATGGTAACATTAGCAGGTACTCTAATGGGTAAATCTTCTTCGTAGATACCGCTTTCTACCCATATAGTGATATGAAAACGAGTATTATTTTCTGCGAACTCCATTTCTTCTGTAAGTTCAAATTCCTGTGGAGTAAGCATTTTTACACTGATGTAATCGTAACCTGATGTGTAATTATCATTATAACTTACTATTCTTCCTACAGCGCCACTTCTAATTCCTCTAAGTAATTTGCCAGGTATAATATCGATGTTAGTTGGATCGCCTTGATCTACTCGATTTAATGGGCCGTTGTTAAAAGTTATTTCAACTATTCCTGTACCGAAATCTACGAAAGGTGCAGATGATAGACCGTTGTTAACAATATCAATAACTATGTCAAAGTTGCTTTCTACCAAGGTTCTGGCAGGAGTTGACACAGTATAGAGGCTGGTTGTTCTAGTATAAACTGTTTGATAGCTAGTAGGTGGGTTAACTTTTTGAAGCACATAGTCAGTCAATGTCCTAGCATATGTAATCCCTGCTAGGGTTTCTGTTAGTTGTGCTCCGCTAGCAACTCTCGCACTGGCATTTCTAAAGTAACTTTTTCCCGCATTTACACTTTGATAATTACCTGCTACCAATGTATCTATTTTAACAGCATCTAATATTAGACCAACATCTCTAGAACATATCTCACTGTCATAGACTAAATCGGGAAAAGTAGCATTTATATAACCAATAACTTCAGCTCTTATATACTCTCGATTTAGTTCTATTAATTCTTTCACTCCGAGGTATCCAGCATTTGCTCCATTAAAGGCCACAGTGCTAATTTGACTGTTGGTAATAGCGTTAGTTGTAATATTGGTAAATTGTATTCTTTGTCTGTAAGGACCAGGTTCGTTCGTGGCTAACTCTATCATTTGCTCAGCGCGACTACATGCTGCACCAATTGAAGCATATGCGTAGGCCAATGCGGATCCTTCTTTTCCAACAGGTGTGTTTGATTGACTATCATCGCCTGAATTGCTAACGAATAAATTAGTTTGACTACTAAAAGCACTGTTATCTACATAAAACTTTGTTGCTGCTTGAAGATCATCAGGACCGGTAGGTGAGCCTAATCCACTTAGACTACCAGGATGATCGTGTAGATAAAGAGGGCCAGTCATAGTATCGCCTTGACGACGTACTATATTTTTACGTGGCATCGATTCGCTACTTAGATAATTACCTGTGATAAATGTGTTTAAATAAGCATCGGTCAGTGTTTGTACACCTGTTCCTCCACTTACTGATATTTTTCCTGTATTTTCTTGAGCACTTATTACTGTGTAATGTACACTGACATAATTGTCATCTACATAGCGGAGATGGTACACAGGAGCTACCTTACCTGTATTTCCTACTGTAGCTGGCCCTGTAGCAGTAAATACCTGCCCTATGTCATTAAATCTTGCTCCTAATGTTGTATAATCAGTTGTTCCAATGCTGGTACTATTACTGGCAATGTTCAGTATTTTATAGGTTCTGCCCGCTATCATGCTGGTAGAATTAATGCTTTCTTCTAAATTATTTGCATTTGTTCCTGTACTATTATAGGTAAAGGCAATACCGTTTGATCCAGTGTCAAAGCCATGTAATGGTAAATTAAGATTTCCACCTGCAATAGTAACAATAGTTCTTACATATTCACTTTGAGTAAGAGGTTCTTCTCTAATTCTAATAGAGCCATTACCACCTCCACCACCACTTGCCTGTAAATATCTGCTATCAGCGTAGCCTTTAGTAATAACTATATCGTCTAATGTTATACTGGTTCCATGTGTGGCATTAAAAAGAGCAGCATTAGTGCTAGTAGGTGAGCCTACTCTGGCTATTGGCAACGTATTAGCATTTAAAGGACTTGATAATTTAGCAGCTGGATCTGCTTCTACTTTACCTCCTGTAGCTGTAATGATTAACTGACCTACATTAGTATTGTCTACATTTATACCAGTTCCAGCTATAATGTCTTTGGCTAATATAGAGTCGCCTATATCATTGACTACAAATATTTGGTTAGCAGAATAAGAACTGGGAAAATCATCTAATTGTGTAGAAGCAATAACATCTCCTTCACCGAACACAGCATATAAGTCTCTAAAATTTTCATTGACTTTTCTAAAAGCTTCTCTAATACTGTCTCCTGTACCATCGTTGCCTGTTACTCCAATGTCAATATTTTGTCGTGCCATATTATTCCCCTACGCTGTCATAAAAGCTGTCTGCTACAGAAAAACTAGAACCGCAACCGCATGTTGTTTGAGCATTAGGATTTTTTATGCTAAAGTTAGCACCTTCTAGTGTTTCTTTATAGTCTATTTCTGATCCCTGTAGATAGTTCATGCTCATAGCATCAATTAAAATTTTAGTGACTCCGAGAGGAATTTCAAAATCATCATCGTTCTGATCTTCATCGAAGGTAAATCCATAGCTCATGCCACTACATCCACCACCTTGAACGAATGTTCTTAACTTTAAATTAGGATTGTTTTCTTCTTGTACCAGCTCTAAAATTTTATTTTGTGCTGCTGAAGTGATGTTTATCATAGATATTTCTGCCCTTTGATAGTATTTACCTATAAGTTTTATAACCTTAATGTAAATAAAATTATGTATATAAGCACTGAATTAGAGTACAGAAGTTATAAAAGAATTAGTAAGTTAGGTAAAGAACATGAATATTATAGAAAATCTTCAGTTGCAAAATTACGATGTGATAATTGTAGTGTAATTTTTACAAGGCAAATAGGAAAAATGGATCCTAAACGACTAAGCAATAACTATTTCCATTGTTGTCAAGATTGTAACAGTAAAAAATTTGCTCAGCGTAAAGGAGCAGAACGCCGTACTATTTGGGATAAAACTGTAAATAGTGATTTAGATATTAGTCGTTTGTAAACGAGCTCCGATTACTACCCAATTGATTATTTTCCATTGATTTTCTAGGTATTTCTTTTTGTCCCATTTATAATCAAGAGCCCAAGCATGTTCCCACCAGTCAATTATTAACACAATGTCTTGACGTATTTGATGATTAGTGATAGTTTTTATATCACCGTCTTTGGCCAAATAGACCCAACCACTTCCTTGTATGCCCATAGCAGTTTCTTGAAATTTATTTTTAAAACTATCAAAACTTTTATAGTGTTTATTAATAAAATCAAGAGCAGGTCCGTTTGGCTCGTTGCTAGTAACTATTCTTTGAAATTGAGGAAATAATAAGTTATGTAAAAAAGCACCAGCTTCATTAAAGTCTAAGTCACCTTCTCTTTTATTATAACGATCAACATAGGCCTGCGCCAGTTTATTGTAGTGATAAAACAGAGCATCTTCGCTGAACACAGGCTCTAGGTCAGTTTTACTGAACGGTAAAGGCAGTAGTTCTAATTCTTTGCTCGGAGTATTTTCATTGAGAATTACGTTTTTAATAAAATTGTAGGGCATAATGTTATTTAACTATAAATAATCCACAAGGAGAGGACTATGGAAGTTCTATTTGGAATTTTATTACTTGCTGTATGCGTAGGTGCTGTCTATGTATTGACCAGCAAAGACAAGATTGACACCAACAAAGATGGTAAGGTTGATGGTGAGGAGCTCAAGGCTGCTGCTCAACCTTTAGTTGAGAAGGTTGTGGAAAAGGTAGAAGAAGCCGCTAAACCACTTGACCTAAATCAAGATGGTAAAGTAGATCTAGCTGATGCTAAAGAAGCAGTTAAGCGAGGCAAGGCCAAAGCTAAGGCCAAGGTAGAAGAAGTTAAAACAGAAGTAAAGAAGCGTACTGGACGCAAGCCTTCAACTAAGGCCTAATTCCTTAGCCTGTTTGTGCAGGCTAAAGCTGGCTAAATTTTTACCTTTTGATTCTGCCATGATATCGTGAGTCTCTAAAAAGCCAAGTGCCCACTCATTAACTGCGGTGTTCCAATAGAAATCACTATGCGCCCGCAGCTTTTGTTTCTTATGTCCTGATTCTAAGAGAACCTTATGATTGGGAAGTGTATGAACACAGTGATTAACCAAGATGTCTTCACGACTAATGGAATAATGAGCTACAGGGCGCCGGCCACGCCAACTATCCCTAACCCTTTTAACACGGTCATCCCCAGGCTGGATATATGAGCCTTCGCGAATCCAATGATGATGTATGTCAAGAACAATAGGAACGACATCACTAATAGAAAGGCAGTCATCGAGTCCATAACTTATTTCTTCGTTTTCGATGGTAATGGTATTTCTTGCTTCTGGAGACAGTCTCTTAAGTGCTGCTCGAATACCTTGGGGACCGGCTCTACCCGCGATGTGGACGTTAATTTTGTAGTCCTGAAATTCTTTGCCGTATCCCATCCAACGGGCCATATCTGCATGATATTCAAACTCCTCTATGCTTCTATTAACAATGTCTGGATTATCGCTAGCCAAAACTGTGAATTGACCAGGATGAAAAGACAGACGCACATCACGGCTGCGAGCAAGGTCGCCAACCTGGGCAAAGTGTTTTTCAGCATAAGCGATAACGTCAGGCTCGCGCCAAAACCAACACCAAGTAGGCTCTGTATATACTGGTAATATATCGCTTGATAAACGAACCATTCTAAGTCCATGGTCTAAATTCCCTACCTTTTCTACCAGTAATCTCGTAGATTCAATATTTTGTTTTGTTAATTCCCAAAGTTTTTCTACGGCACGATCTTTAGTTTGTCTATTTAACCAGGCTACAGTGGTGGAACCTGTGTTGTATTTTTTACAGTCGTCTTTGGGCTTGATTGAGTCAACTTGACTAGGGTGATCAATCCATTTGCAGGCAAAGCCTATACGTTTATTCATGTTCATAGTATATAACAGTTATCTCCAGTTGTCAACAACTATTGGGTCTTCTACTTCATTGGGTTTTGGTTCGCCATGAAATACTAAAATACTAGTTGAATCTTTGATTTTAGGATTTTCTTTTGTACGAAAAACACGTTTATTGTTTTGAGATCTAATAATATCATTTTTATTTCTTATTTCCCACTTGTAACTCTGTATCCAATCATCGGGCCAGAATTCATAAGACTGTGTCGACATTTCTTTATAGATCCAATCTTGGTCTCCATGCATTCTACTTGTCTGTTTCCAGTCAGATTTTAAATTTTCCCAAACATGAGGATAAGATCCTTTTCGTAGTTTAAAAACACTACTGTTCATTTTGTTCCAATTAGGGATATTAACTCTATTAAAGTCTTTAATAATACAAAATTTATTAGGAGAGAATGACCATAGATTATCTATATTTTTTATTATCACAATATCTAAGTCAAAAAATAGCAAATTGCCATCTAACGGAAAATCTTGACTGAAAAGATAAGGCTTATACCACCAACCATATAATTTAGCCTTTGGTAAAGGCAGTATATTAATGTTAGGATTTATTCCTGAAGGATTTTCGGTTAGACAAGCAAAATTAAAGTTAAGAGAACAGTGTCTTTTACACATATTGTAAAGTCTATTCACATAGTCAAAATTGTACTTTTCTCCATGTTTGAGACAGACTATCCAATTATCCATTTAACAAGTTGTGTATGTTTTTAAGTTGTTTTAAAAGAGTTTTAAGATTATCAAGTTCTATCATATTAGGACCATCGCTAGGAGCATAGTCTGGATTTTCATGGCATTCAATAAAAACTGCACTTACTTCTCCTGTGGCAACTGCTGCTCTTGCGAGGTAAGGGACCATCCCGCGATCCCCGCCAGAAGAGGAACCCAATCCTCCAGGCTGCTGTACGCTGTGGGTACAGTCATAAACCACAGGGTAGCCAGTCCTTGCCATAATAGGCAAGCTACGCATATCCACAACCAAATTGTTATATCCATGAGTCGCTCCTCTTTCGCATAGTAATATATTGGTGTTTCCTGTGCTGGCAATTTTCTTAGCCACATTCTCCATATCATGCGGCGCAAGAAACTGACCTTTTTTTACATTAATAGCTTTACCAGTATTGCCAGCAGCTAATAATAGATCAGTTTGCCTACATAGAAAAGCGGGAATTTGTAAGACATCTATGCCAGCCTGTGCTACAATATCGGCTTGGTATGATTCATGTATGTCAGTTAATACAGGAATATCGAATTTCGATCTTATATTATTAAGAATTTCTAAGCCTTTTTCCATACCAATACCGCGGCCTGTTTTGTGACTACTACGATTTGCCTTGTCAAAACTGCTTTTGTAAATTAAAGGAAGCTCTAAACTATCGCATACTTTTTTAATCTTTTCCGCCAAGAATTCAGCATGGGTTCGATTTTCGATTTGACAAGGGCCCGCTATTATGCATAACGGGTGTCCTTTACCTATCTTAATATCACGTACTTGTGTTATCATGTTGTCTTTCTTCAAGTTTATTTTGAAGCCAGCTCAATAGCAATCCGTAAGCAGGAAGAATTACCAGCAGGCTTACAATAATTTTACTGATTGAATTATTAGTAGCTACAACGTGCCAATTAGCAGCCATAAACTCGTTAGCACCATAGGCAAATGCTGTAAAGAAGAACACATAGGTATCAATGAACGTGCTTACGATAGAGCTTAGTGTTGGAGCAATCCACCATGATTGATATTTTTCACGGAAGTATTGAAACACATAGACATCTAACAAGTTACTGATGAAGTAGGCCATGCCACTGCCAAGGCCAATCCTAAACGCAACTGAGTCTGGAGCACCGCCTAATTTAACCACTAACATTGAAACAATGATAGCAGGAATAAATGCCATACCCACCACAGCTCTACCTGTTTGTTTTCCTAAGAGCCTTACTGTAAGATCAGTTAAGACCACAACCAAAGGGAAAGTAAATGCGGCTGCGGCCAAGGGATGACCAAATACATCAAATTTAAACTGAACTACATAGTTACTAATGGCAATAATAACAATATGTGCCAGCATTAAACGTAGAGCTAATACACGGTCTACTCCGTTTAAGAGATTGTTGAACATAATTTTTCCTTTATTCAAATTCTTTATCTTCTCTATGACCTATACGCATAGCCATATTTGAGTCTGTTTCGCGTACTTCTACTCGACAGCACCAAACACGTTCTGCTTCACCTTTGCCAAAGCTTGGAAGATAAATGGTATTTACATATTCGTATAGGAAATCTGCGATGCCTTCGCAGCCTGTTTTTTCTACTTCTGTAATTTTAGCCAACCCTAATGAGCCCAACCGTAATAGTTCTTCACGTTGGGGATCGTCTTGGGCTACTAATAGTGTATGATCAAACCAATCTTCTAAATTATGTTTTAGATTTTTTAATCCACCGAAGTCCATACACCAATTGCGAGCATCTAGTGTGTCGCATTCGAACTCAAAATGAAAACTAAGAGCATATCCGTGGATTAGATTACAATGGCTGTCAGCCCGCCATTGACGATATGCTACCGGTCCTAAGTGTCTGTATGTTTTTGTACTAATAAACTTTGCCATCTCTTGCCTCCTATTCTAGCAGTAAGTTTGATGACACGCAGAATTTTTAAAGAGGGATGAGCGTCTAAGACCTCTTACTATAATTATACAATATCTGTTCTTAATGTCAAGTTTTTTATTTGTTTCCAGTCTTGGGGCATTTGCCAATGTTCAACTTGATGTTGAACAAATTCTATCTGATGAAAAAAACTAAAAATTTTTGCTAATTGATAAACCCAAAAGTCAGGACATACTAATCTGGTGTCGGACTTACTGTAGTTTAAGGTATCTTTGTATAGGTTATTAACAAGTCCATTAATTCCGTAAAGGTCGAATCCTAAAAGATGTATACGACTAGGGTAATAAAAACTTGCCAGTAGTATGGCATATGGTCCACTATTCCAATGAAAAGGTTTGTCTACTTTGTTAGGTCCAGTGAACGGAGGTTCAGGGAGAGGTATAACACGCTTTGAAACATATTCATTAGCCCAGTCTGGTCTAGTGTGTATTTTGGTATCTAATGTAGCTGAATTGTTTAAAATTTCTTGAACCATTCGTCTATCTACAGCAACATATTCAGTACAAAGATGATCTCTATGTACAGCATTACAGCCTATAGTGTGATCTTTTAATCTAGTTATGGCAAAGTTTCGTCTACTTTCGCCATTGCCTATTACCCAAATATCCACTTATCTAGCGATACCACCAAATGGTAACCAAGCACCAGGTGTTCCTGTAGCAATACATACCCAACCAATATAGTCACCTGCTTTTGGATCAGTGTTCCAAACTATATCACCTTTAATATAAGAACCATTTTGTGGAGCACTGGTTCCTGTTTCAAACTTTTTGCCACCTAGGCTGACCTTTCCTTCAACAGTAAAAGAGACACCTTCCTCTGGATTAGTAGCACCTACAGCCAATTGACCGTATACTGTTACAGGTCTATTAGGATCTGAACTATTTCCTATTACAATATTAGAACTAATTTTTAGTTCTTCTGTGCCATTTTGATTAATAGTAAATTGTTTCTGACTTTCTATTCTGTTTTCATCTATGGCAAACCTACCAATTTCAATACGACTGGTACTGATTTTTCTTGTTACAGCCGCATCTCCCGCCACTTGTAGTTCTTTTAAGACACCTAGACTTGTTAAAGAACTATCTGTAACAGTATGACCTAACCTATTCATACTTAGTACCATATTGTTTTCAATGCTAAAATATTTTTCTGCGGCAAGATCTATGATATCTGTAGACCAAAATCTATCAGGACTAGGATTATATACAAATTGTCTATTTGGATTGCGTTTACCAGTTTTCCAAATTAATCCTTTACCATATATACTATCTTCTGCTGCTTCTTTAAGTATAATACTACCTGTTCTTTCAGTTTCTACTTCGCTGGCTATTATCTTTCCGTTGACTCTTAGAACAGCATTAAGTGTTCGTTCGTCTCCGATAGTTATTTCGCCAGTTCTTGCTATATGAATTCTACTATGGCTATCAGTAATTAATTCCAAATCATCGTTACTTACTGTGCCAATTTGAGCTGTCTTGGTTTTGTCGCTGCCAATTACAATCTCAACATTGTTTTCTTTAATACCTAAAGCGCCAGTTGGGCTATCGGTGTTAATGCCTATTCTGTTTATTTCGCTATTGATAAAAGCAAATTCTCCGATTATGGCAGAACCGCCTACTTTTAGACTTCTGAGAGTGCCTACTTCTCGTAGTTTGCTTTTAACTACACTAGAACCTAGTTCATTTAGACTTAGTACGTTTACATCGCTTATTTTAAATGCTTGTTCTTCAGCAAGATTAACACTTATATCGCTGTAGATTTCGCTGTTCTTATATATGAAGTTTTTTGATCTATTACCGTCAGTCCAACGTAGTCCTTTACCTTCAAGACTGGCAAAATTATTGTCTGCGAAATTAACAGATTGCCTAGACTCGACAACGTCTACGGTAATTTTACCGTTAGAAATAACTAGCGTTTCTTTAGTAGCAAGGTCTTCGATTCCTTGGCTACGAAATTTCATTGGTTCGTAGATATTTAAAGCCATAGAAAATACTCTCTTTAGAATATTTATCTATGCCCGGTGATAAAAACTGCGTATAAATACAGGATTAGTGAGATATATCCTATGGCATTACAACCTGTAGCTACAACCTTAAATCTAGGCCAAGATAAAATTTTTAATTTGGCAATAAGTGAAACTGCTCCTATTGAAGCAGTTCCAGGCACTTTTGCTGTGGCAGATGGAACAATTTGGGATCCGGTAAGAAAGTTTTTAGGAAAACCATACCCTGTATTTTATGACGGAGTACGGTGGCAAAGTCTTTATTGAACTTTCAATAATACTATTTCTTCGTTAACTCTGCCGTTCATTTTCGTATCTACAGAGTTAATGTCATCTAAAAACTTACGTAGAGCTACTTTACCCGCACTCGAGAACTGTTTGAGCTGTTCTACTGGTTTGCGTAGAGTCTTACATACGCTTAGATTCTCGTTAAATCCTGTGATTGTAGTCCCTTTAATTCCGAGCTCTTGATACTCTGCGGCCACATACTTGCCCAACTTACGGGTCTTAGTATTGTAGATCCAAAGTTCCTTAGCACCAATAATGTCAGCAGGGTTTACACTGACAAGTTTAAGAGGCTCGTCAGTTTTCTTATATTTGAGTTTGGCAACAACCTTTTCTTTATTAATGGCTTTGGGTTTGCGAGGTTTCTTAGTGGCCTTGGCTTCTTGTTGTAACATGGTGCAGACATTATCTACTTCGGTTAAGAAGTCAATTAATTTGCGAACATGTTTACGGGGACGATGACTATATGCCTCCCGTAGTTGAGGATCAGGATTACTGCCAGCAAGCTCTTGTAATTCTACAAGTTGACGACCATAGAAGTCTTTAATAACACGAGCATGAGCGGCCTTAGCTTCACGACCACGTAGAATACTGCCAAGTTTTACACTCTTAGGATCAAAGCTTTCTGGATCCGTTTGCCACTGTTCAATAGCCTCCTCAATCTCTGCGGTCATTGAAAGACTAGCATCGCGAACACGATCTTGGATACTAACTACAGAACCACAAACTTTACAATTGTCTGTTTCCTTAGGTGCGTCTTTAGCACCTTCGTTTAGAATCTTTTCAATTTCGTTTCTAAGCCAAGCTTCTGACGAACGACCGTTGTTAAAGTCTTCCCTAATAGGTGGCATACCGCGGCTAAGGCAACTGGCAATAGCACCAGTGGTAACAGTGCAACGCCAATCTTTTGTGCTCTTGAACGCCTCGACTTGCTTTTTGGTATAGCCACTTTGACTCATCCATTTTATTACAGCAGGCTTTAGATCCTTGCTTGAAAAGTTCATATTATAGTGCTGCATGGCACTACGGAATTTATTTAGAAACTCATCTGTGGTCATAGTGTCGGCACCATCCCAATTTGGCGCATTATCCTTTTTAGGCGCAGTAACATTGAGTTTTTTGACTTTAGCCTTGGCCATAATTTATGCTCCTGTTGCGTTTACAATGTAGCTATTATATATTCAAACAGGAACCTTGTCAAGACAAAAAAGCCCGTTTTGGACGGGCTTGTTACTACTACTTTTTGGCTGGTTCTTTTTTGGGTTCTTCTTTAACTACTGGTTTGTCAATTTTGGGCATTTCTTTTGGTTGCTTTTTGCACTCAGTTTTGTCCTTATTGGCCTCTATTTTACAGTCAACATGGGCACTTTTTGGCACACGAACTTCTTGAGTTTTGTTTCCAACTTTAACATCTTTGGTTTCGCCTTTTGGATCGTTAGCATAAGCTACACCCAATCCAAGGCTCATAATTACTGCTAAAATTAATTTCATGGTTTGCTCCTTGTTTTTTATTTACAAAAAATCCCAGTTTTTAAGCTGGGATTCTTTCTGCTTCAAATAATGCTAGTTGTCTTATTAAGAATAATTTCCATCTTATAGGCTCAGGAAGTTCATCGAGGTCTTCGGTTTCAATTCTGATACGGTTTTTATTTCGTGCCAGAGTATCGTCGAAAGCAAGATAATCTGTTTCTTCTAATTCGCCTTTAAGAACAAGAAATCTTACATCACTTCGACGAACTAATATTACTTTTTTGCCTTGTCGTCTTTCTTGGCTTCAGCCTTGGGAGCGTCTTTCTTTTCTTCCTTCTTAGCATCTGCTGCGAATGCTGCTGTGGTTGCGAATGCTGCTACGATTAATGCGATTACTGATTTCATTTTATTTCCCTTTTAAAAAATCACAGTTTTGTCTGTGTATTAATATTAACGTCCCTGTGTGTGTTTTAGTTGACAAGTCTATGTCCAAAGTTTGTGTCTTACTTTGATAAGACGAATCATCATCTGCTCATCTTCTCGTTGGTATTGTTGTTCGATTTTGTGGCTGAGTTTGAGTGCCTTGTCTCGCAGTTTGACTAGTTCCTTGTCACCGTTCTCACTGAAGAAACTGATACCAAGTTCTTTGTTCAATTCACGGGTTCTATTACAATACTCACTCCATCCTCCGGCATCGAGGGGATCTGGACGGTTTG
>Ga0214923_10004323_pt1 | contig 17235 bp, 22 predicted proteins | sample LL1510_MetaG_FD_177993 | JGI IMG/M metagenome (GOLD analysis project Ga0214923, IMG submission 177993) | Freshwater microbial communities from Lake Lanier, Atlanta, Georgia, United States - LL-1510 | ecosystem: Environmental > Aquatic > Freshwater > Lake | place: USA: Georgia | collected... | reverse complement strand
TAGTTACTGGTGCTGTCCCTACAGAATAACTGAGTCACAACAAATAAGTTGCCTCCTTATAGTATGGCTTCGTTGAAAGGTATTAGCAAACCCGTATTCAATATGTACAATTTCATTCAAAAAAACTTTTATCCTATTTTGAAGTCTTTACAAAATAGGATAAAATACCTTAATCTTATCAGAACAAGTCGGCTCACCCTTGTAGTCACCCAAATAGATTTCTCCAATGCTTATATTTTTCACTGAGTTTTTCGGGTCTAGGGCTTCTATAATTAAAACAATCGAAGCAAGGGCAGGTTTCATAGGCTTTCATAGTGCACAGACAGGTAATTTCGGTTATTGATTCGTGTATTTCCTCAATGTTTTGAAGCATAAAGTCATGTGAACAGACGATTTTTTTAAGATGGTTTGGCATGTTTGGGAGGCTTTTAATTTGTGAGTTGTAGATATTCAGCTCTTCTAGATTTTCTGGAAGAGCCGGTAGATTTTGTAGAAGCGTGCCATTACAAATAAATTTATTTAAACTACATGGTAGCTTGTTAATATAACTTATATGAGTTTCCGAAATATCTAAGAACTTCAGTGCTTCAGGCAAATCCCCCATATCGCTGATCGGGCAGCATGCACAATTCAGATATTCTAAATACGGCGGCAAATCCTTTATTAAGGAAATATTCGTCAGTTCGCATTTCAAAGTTCGTAGCGAAGCTGGTAAGGGGCCTAAACTACATAATGACGAATTGCCACAGTTTAGTTCCCTGAGATTTTTAGGCAGATCAGCGATTACTGCTAATCTAAAGTTGTTTCGACATTCTAGTGTGTGCAAACTTTCTGGAAGATTTGAAATATAGGTTATTTTAGTATCAGAGCAACATAAAACACGCAGGTCAGTTGGCAAATTATTCGGCAACGATTCTATGTCTAAGTTATTGAAATTCAATAGGGCATTATAATTTACATAGGCATCTTTAACTTTTCTGTAGTCACGGCCTACAAAGTTAGTATACATTAATATTTTGTGGGGATTTTTTAAATTGTTCAATTTTTATCAGAGGTTTTGTTTCTTATCTATTCGGTGTCACCCTTGTATAAATGTAGGTCGCACAAATAGACTTTATTCTATAAATTTGAACAATGCTGAGACAGTGTACAGGAGTAAAATGTTTTATATTACTCCTGTATTTACAATTTCCGACAGAGATGAACCCAGTCCTGTTTATACTACACTAGCTAACGGTAATAAAGTTGAGGTAGGGACCGACGCGGTTAGTTATATTATTGCTGCGTTTAGTGGTTTGACATTGTTTGCTTTTATTTTAATCATCCCATACTTTTGTAAGATTAAACTTCGCAATCTTTAGACCGGTGCGGGTTTTAAGAAATCTCACGGGTCTAATTGCACCTACTAAACCATTGTGCACTGGCTGGGCTTTCCTCTATTGCTTTTTTAACTAAGTCTGCGTCGGTACTATAATGGGTTTTTCCACAAACAAGGAAGCTAGCTACTCTAGCGTATCCCCATTGTTGCTGGGTCGCACCCGGGCGATGACCTGTACGCCAAGCTGCTAGGCCTCGGTTATAGCATTCCTTGATATATTTTAGCGGTACCCCCGTGGCTTCTGAACGAGCCTTCAAACTCTTTGCTTTAGGGAATAGAGCCTCCCATTGTTTTGAATAGGACGACTTGCGTGTCTTTACACCTTTATCAGTTTCGAACCCGACGTACGCTTTAGCGTCTTTCCAGTTTTTTTTCCCGAATTTTGCTATTTCGGTCTTTCTTTTGGCTTTTTTTGTTTTTGAAAGACCTGAAAAATATTTGGCTGGGCTAAACATCCTTTCTATAGTTTAAATGATAAATTTGAATTTGGTCTGAGCTGTTCCTTTTTTAAAAAAATGAGTATTGCAAAGATTTCAATATATCTTGCCAAAAACAGGGGTTGCGACGACGAAATTACAATTGTCCAGATGTGGCATGAGTATAAAATTATTTATCTTGATGGGGATATTAAACGGAAGCACTTTATTTACGCCAGTGAAAATGAGGTTATTGCCTATGTTGACGACTTGTTTAACCTGCTAAAGGACGATTTAATAGACCCTTTTAAAAGTATTCAGTTCACGTTCCCATGCTTTCCCTCTGTTCTTTACACAATAAGGGATTTAAACAAAAATGATTTGCGTCAGGGTGTGCGTGACCGGTTGATTTCTGTGTTGCGGAACTGGCCAGAATGTATTGTTCCTGAAACTGCGACTGGAAATGCTGCCGCTGCTGCTGCTGGCCCTGCAAATGCTCCTTTTGCTGCGACTGTTCCTGGCCCCGCAAATTCGTTAGCATCACCCGTTGTTCCTATAGTCGCTAGAATACAATTCGGTGATACATCTTACGACTTCGATTTAGTAATATAACCTGAACAAATAACTTCTCCTACCCTTATAATGAGCATCGATCTAATCGGGCAACATTCACTAAGCTGGTCAGATTTTCTTACGGAATCATTATGTAGTGAACCAAAATTAAGTTTTATAGATAACCTTTTAGACAGACACATTGGTTTTCTGGTTAGATTAGCTAAAACTGGCAGAAATTTTAATAAAATGGAAAGATACGATAATTATGTAAAAAAGTATACTGGATTTGTAAAAACCCTACAGGCGTACAATGACGACTTGACTAAATATTATTTTTCACGTAAGGAAAATCTCTTTAAAGAGCTTTTGTGGAAGGGTTTGTGGGAACCGTAGACTATTTTTGCCAAGCGAAAGTAAAAAATTGAACTTGTGGTGAAGCAACCAGTCTCTTAAAAAAATGGTTGTAACAAGGTCTCAGATTCGCAATAATGTTGTCACCCGTGGGACCAAGCCCGTTTATGTTCTGAAGAACTATTCAACTAGGAGTGGGCCTTCTAACCTGGCTACTCGGTCACCATTGTCTGTAGTCACTAAGAAGGAGCCTGTTGCGGTTGTACCTGTTTCTGATTCATCTGTTTCCGTTGCATCTGATTCTCTTGCATCGCCTGCCTCTGGTGCCCTTGAGTCTGGTGCCCTTGAGTCTGGTGCCCTTGAGTCTGGTACCCTTGAGTCTGGTACCCTTGAGTCTGGTACCCTTGAGTCTGGTGCCCTTGAGTCCGATACTTCTACGTCCGATTCATCTGTGCCTGGTCCCCCTGTCGCTGATACGCCAGCAGAGAGTAGCCAAGAGGACATGGGCCAGGAGGACATGGACCAAGAGGAGGTTGTAGAGAAGCAGGAGTTCAAGAGCATCATCCGCACACGCTCTCAGAAGCTGAATGAGGCCAAGATGTATCATGAGAACATGCTAACCCTTCTAGAGAATCACTGGAATACCTACAACCGTGAGCCTGACGCCACCAATGCTACTCTTGCCAACTATATTCAGAATCTACGTAGCATCGATTCAGCAAATCTCAGGCCTGAGTTTGTTGCCCTTGTGACGGAGCGTCTGCCTTGGTTCAAGTGGAAGCTTACTAAGAACACTGGGGGCTGGTCACGCTTTGTGGGCAACGTGGCCAAGTACACTTTCCTAGTTACGCTAGTGATTTGGGCTGCCTACCTACAAGTTAAGCTCACAGAGAAGGGGTTTGTAACCACTCTTTACAGCAAGGTAAACAACTTTCGTCTTCTTAACGACATTTCCTTTAGTTAGTGACTTTCCTGAATATTTTGAAAAAAATTGAGCTTGGATTTTTTTACTCATTCACGCATAATGGTTGAAACGCGTTCTCAAAATAAAGCAAAGGTAACTGTAAAGCCCACGCTACTTGTCAGTAATTATAACCTCCGCCCCCGCAAAGTAAAGGTTTTAGTTAAACACGTTGTTTCTCCGTATAACCTCAGGCCCCGTGTGACTTATGCGTAAAATGGTTTAAACATTTTTTTGGTATGTTATGTATGGAAAACTACGATTATCCCGAATTGTATGAACTATCTGACTCATTGCAGCGGCAGCTTTCTCTACTTTATATAAAACATGGCGTAAAAGCGTCAGTTGCAATTAGAACCCCTGTTAACACCATGGAAAACCGTGAAACATATCCAAGTCATTATGACGGTTATAAGTGGATATTAGTTATAGATGTTGATGTCTTTAAAAACAAAGCAGGGACTGTTATAAAAACCAATGTAACTGAACGCCAAATTAATAAGTTTGGGGAAATTGATTTTGGAGGGAATAATTTGTTTGACATTGTGCCCACGCGTGAAATAGTTAGTAACTTATATGGCGGTTATACAGATCCGAAAAAGATACTAAAGGAGGAAGATTTAAAGGGTTTATTTATTAGCTCTTTTTTCTATCCGCAGTGGCATAACCTTGTTTGGCGGGGTGGGCGTATGCTTTTTTTCATTTATGGCGACGGGACAATTAAACGATTGCCTAGCGACTATGTGTTTTACTGCCATTGCATTGACATTTGTCCAGAGTCAGTTTATATTGAAGAGTGCGTCTACCAGCATTTTAAGCACCCCTTTACAAGAGCTAGCGAAAGAACCGATCTAATTAAAGCCGAACTTTACTCTAAGTGCCGTCATATTGAGTAAAACAGGATGGGGTGCTTAGCCCACGATGTTTCTGTTTCAATCGTGGCAAGGTATTTTGCTTGACGAAGAAACCGCAGGTTTTGTGGCGTTCTATAGGTTAAGTAAAGGCCGGAAAATTCACGAACGATTTTTTCCTCTAGCTGGTCCGCAATAACGTCTTCCAAACAGAGGTTATCAGCGTGAAGAACATTATAGGGCCTAAAGTTTTCCGTTAACATATCACCGGCCCAGATAGTTACAGGTCGCGTAGCGGCTTCAACTCTCATTTCGCTAATCTCAACGCCTTCCCATCTTGAGCCTTGGAGACCTTGCTCAAGATGGTAAATCAGTTCGCCATCGCCACAACCCAAATCCAGTCCATAAATCTGATTTGGGCCATAATATTTAAGAGAATGTTTCATAGTTTGCAAGCCCTTATTTGTCAGTGTCCCGTAGGTTAGGTTTTGTAGACCGACTTGGGATATTTCATCAGGGGGCAAAACAAATAGTTTGGGGTTTAAAAGCATATTGTAAACTTGTACAAATGTGAACAAATTCAATTTTTTGTTTGAGTGAGCGTAGTGTTTACATTATACGATAAATCTTATCAGAACAAACAAATTCTCTAACCCTTGTAGATGCGTTCTACAAGGAAGAAGTTAAGAAATAAACGTGGGGGAGGGGGTCTGCCACTGCCCCTATGCTCTGTTGATCCCGAACATATGCCAAAAGCACCTGTAGTTCCATTTATCGATGGTGATACCCCATTTCCTAAGCCTTGGGTTAATGTAAACTCTAATATTTTTTTTATAGGACTTGTTGTTTCAGAAACATCGGCAATTGGTAAAAAAATTAAAACTATAGCAGCATCAGCTAATCAGGATCCATATTTAGGCGACATGGGTGCCGTTTTACTCAAACCCCATCTGACATTACTTAATACGTACTTGCCACAGATAGAAGGTAATACGTTACATAGTATGCTTAGTTCTAAGGAGGGCTTTACAAAAGCAGTAACTGGTGTAATTTCGCTAGTCAAAAAAAATATTATTGATAAGAAGCCTGTTTTACTGTCAAAGAACGGCGACTTCCAGTCATTTGGGAAGTTTGTTGTTAAGAAATACGACACGAATTTTTTCGGACACTTTACAAAGTTTAAAAACGCATGTTACAAACCGTTTAAAGACGAGTTTTGTGAGCTGCTTGGCTCATTTATTGGTTCGAAACAGGCTTATAGCAGCGTTTGCTACCCCGCCTATTTTCCACCTGATAGGTTAATACAGAAGTTTATACATTATTCAGACGATGCTACAATGGGGTATTCTAACTTTGCGATTGCAAAATATTTTGAAGAGGATTTGAGCCCGCATATTTCATTGATTAAGTCTAACGATGAAGCATTTAAAGTTGCGTTTATCGAATATTTGAAGCAAATGTACACTGGTGAATTAGACATACTAGAAATTAGCCCATTAAATTTCTCCTCTGTATTCATTTCTTATATGGGCAATTGGGCCAGTGTTGATTTATAACATGGCGTCGTCCTTTAATTATATTTATCCTATTATGGCATACATCATAGCATAAATATCTTAATCTTATCTGAAAAGGCCTTCGGATATCATAAAAAAATATGTTGGTCTAAACCCTTACAATAAATGCTTCCAGAAGATTGTTTTCACTATCGACCATATGTTGCCAGGCTACACGAACTTCAACGTTTAGTGGAGTTTGCTCAACTTCACTTTTTGCATAAGGATACATCATCATGTGCATGTTTTCTTTTCTTAGATACTCCTCTGGTATTGCCACTTTGTAGGCAGCGTGAATATCCCCTGCCAGAAAAGTGTCGTAAACTTCCCCATTGTTTTTGAGTATTATCTTGTACATTTCTGGTGTGTTGATTAAAGGTTAACATTATTTTTGTTTTTCAATTTTTTTGAGCCCCGCCTACCTCCGTTTTTTCTTGTTTTGGGCCGGGATTTGTCTTTATTGTGTTTATTGCCACCAACTGTGCTTGAAACAGGTTTTGCTATTTTAGCATCTGCGTTCGGTACAGAGACTGTGTTACCCATTTCCGCCTCTATTAGTAACGCATATTTGTACAAATCCCGGTATGGGGTACAAAAATATATATATTTTGTAGAGGATGTTCGAATTAACACAAGCTTTAACATTAGCATTTATAACAAACTTAGTTGCTCAAAATTTCCTACTCATTATTAATACATTTCAATATGCAACAAAAATTAAACCACTACTTCTGATTATTCTGAGCACAATTTTACTTTATTTTATTTATTCCTTAAACAGGGCACAATTTGCAGCAGATTATAAATATAGCACTTGGCAGTCCGGGTTTAGAAATTTCGCCTTTGCTACTATGTTTTTTGTTATTATTGTGTTAAGTTTCGGTGGCTTTGCATTAGTTAATGAGTCTATTATGGTTGGCGGAAGACGTCGCAGAAATTAATTAGGAATATGCGTGTCTATCCAAGCATAAATTTCCGTAAGAAGCTTATTTTCTTCCGAAAATTTAAATTGTTCTAGAAAATGCATCCATTCACTTGGCGTACAATCGCGTGCCTTTGATACTTTCACATAAGAGTTGAACAGATATCTAGTAACATTAGCCCCAGCAATTTCACGCAAGTCCGAAAGCTTTTGTTCAGCTGCGTCACGTAGTTCACGTTGTTCCCTGAGGTTTTTTTCTAACTCTTCAACTCTATTCATAAGTTTTTTAATAAGAAAATTGGTTTCCTTCAATACAAATAGATAATCTGCCGTACGGTCTTTTTCGGTCATATTCAAAAACTCATTGAGTTCATCTTCTATATGCGTTTCCATTTGGTTTTATATATTTTAAGTGTTAAACATCAATTTTCAATAGCTTTCTTTTATAAATTGTTAAATAATGCTGCGTCAATCCTTTGCCTATGTTTTCTACAACGTTGTTATCTGTTAGGACAATTTTGTTTTCGGGTCCACCAAGTTCGATTGCGTAATAGGATTTAAGATCAGGTTTTGCTGGGGCCTGTATAAGATTCTGCTGTTGAGGGGTTTGTAGTTGACCCTTACTACTTAATAGTAACACGTCTTTATGAATAAGCAGATTATTTTTTACGTACATTAAATAACTCATTGAAACCCACTGGTAGACCTTTATTACTTCTATCGGGCGATTTTTATGGGTCAGCAGCTTTGACCCAGGTTTGAGGTTCTCTATGGGAGTAAACCCCGTTAATGTTTTAATTAAAGTCCCCTTAATGTAACCAGGCACGTTAGTAAAAAATATATTCAGTACAATTTGTTCAATAATAGTTGTTTTGTTTTTAAGAACTATTTCATTGATATTAATTTGGTCGCTAGTGCCGATTATTGTAGGCGTTATACTTAAATTCATTATGTGTTGACTTTCGCCATCAATTATAGTTAGTATTGCATTTAATGCGGGGTCTTCTGTTAGCAATTTTGCTGAAGTTTTTGTGTCAGACGTGATAAATTGTATATGCACATCACTAGGTAAAAGTGCTAGTGAATCAAAGCCTATTAGATTTACTTCGCTTATTGTGCTAAATATGGACGTTGGTAAGATTAACTCCAAGTCGATGCTGACTATGAACGGGGCAATTAATGTGTAAATTTCATATTTGAGATTTTTGCCTAGAAAAAACCAGGCGTTTATGTTTTCGTCATAGTTCATTTCAACCGTTTGGACCATGCAGTACTTATTATTGTTTGTCGTTACTGTGTAATTCAGCTTCAAGAGTAGGGTTTCGCCTGAAGACAGATTTATTAGCCGATTTGGAATAAATACATCGCCTAACACTAAAGCCCCATAGCTATTTTGCTTTGTTGAGAAAAAATGTATAGGGACATGGCCAGAATCTGGGATTTTTATAAACGTTGCTAACGTGAAGACGTCTATATGCAACATTAATAGTTACACACTTAAAAATTTGAACGGTTATTCTCAAGAGGGTTTTCTAAAAATGCCTAGAAATACTACTGGTGGCAAAAACTTTAAGAAATTCAAGGCTGGTGGGGAAGGATATCGTGTTAAGGCTTCACGAGAGGCCTCTGATAGCATCGTCAGTCTTTTAGTCAAAAAAGAGAATCTGCAGAAAATTGTAGATTCGGGCAGTACGGTGCCAGCACACATGAATCTTGATGAAGAGGAAAAGGAGGACCTGAAGTATATGCTTGTTGGTCGCATCATCAAACGGCTTGGGAATGGTCGCAACGATGTTTATTGCCACGATGGCGTTACGCGGCAGTGTGTTATTAGAGGTCTGCTGCGAAAAAAGGGGCAGGTATTTATTGACCTGAATTCGCTTGTTGTTGTTTCTCTGAGATCAATGCTGTCATCGGATGAGGAGGCTGAGGTTAAAAGCACAGTCGTAAAAAGGGAGGACTCTGATATTATTGGGCTTTTAGCTGATAATCATATTGCCATGCTTAAAACTACTAAAATAAATAAGAATATCTTTGCTGATTACAAAGAAGGTGAGGACGACGATGTATTTGACCGGTCGGAACAAGTCAATGAGTTTATAAATAACAACAAAGAGGAGGTCAATTTAGACGATCTATAGTTCTTGTGATTTTGAAAAAAACATAATATTACTAACCATGCGTCACAATACGCTGCTTGGCCTCTGACTCTGTAAGAATCTCTTGAGCGACAAGCCAACTTATAATATTTTCCCGTTGGTCGCCCTGAAGCTTAATAACCTCCCCACCTGACTCCTTGTCCATGTGGATTGACGAAGAGCAGCTAAACTCCTTTTTCATTGCCTTTGAAATACGCTTAATGTCCAGGTCTTCATCAAGGCCCTCTAGAAGAGTGATACTGCGTGAACCCTCCTTGTACCACCGGATGTGTATCTTTCGTGTCTGTGCGTCAAGCTGATTCATTGCATTGGCGGCAACATCTTGGTTGCCAAAGTCAGCGTCAGCAAAGGAGTTTAAGAGTGCAAAGTCGCTCATCTTGTTTTTATTTGAGGTTTTAAACACCTGCGTTTTCAATTTTTTGAAAGCGTGATAACCGGGTGAAAAATTTGACTTTAAAGGAGGATTACCAGTTTTTAATGGAACCTTACGATATATATCTTGTCGTGTTTAAACTAGAACAAGATAAGTTTTATTTATTCTATACAACAGACTATGAACGAGCCTTTGTAGAGCTTAAAGCCGGTTTTGGAACATGTTGGACAAATCAATATAGACCTGTTTCGGTTGATTTTGTAATAGTCGATTCAAATGGCGTACATGAGAAAACTGTTCTCTATAAGTATTTTAAGACTTATGGGATTGACAATGTTCGCGGGGGGCCGTATAGTCATATTGTGTTGACTGCTTTACAGCGTCAAACTATTCAAACTCTACTTTTACAAGAAGACGACGAACTTGTTTCTGCGTTAAATAATATTAGTATTTCAAAATAAGCACCGATAAGAAAATTGAAAGCATTGATTTTTTTAATTTTTTACTTAAATTAGTAAGATGGACGCTGCACGTGAATATGACAATGGGCGTTTATATGAAAGAAAAAAAACCTGTTGTACAGGAAAAGATACATCTCTTATTCTTGATAATGTTCTCGATTGGGGTTGTTCTTGCGAATCATGTGTATTTTATACGTCTATTATAGAATCGTGCGAAAAAAATGGTATGTTATCAAAAATAAACAATGAAGTTGTTAATCATACAAAAGCTATTGAGACTCTTGAGAAAGCTATTGATAAAAACAGGGACGAAATTAAGAGACTTTTGACGGAGCGGGAAAAAATATATGCTAATGCATCTTTAATAAAATCATTATCTGACTCTGATAAAGATTATATTGAAAGCACTTTAAAAAGGGGAGTAGGAATGTTTGCAGTAGATGGCATAATAAATATTATAGAACGGTTTCCTGAAAATATGGAACGTTACGATATAGTTATTCTTGTGTTAAAATCTTCTGTTGTTATAAATATCACAACACTATGTCAAACAGTTCAAGATTTTATCACAAGTATTGTCAAATGTGACAGCAACGACTACTATCGTTATATAGAAAAGGGAGGGACTTGTATATATGAATCAGATTCTATCAAATGGAGACGCATACATAGATTAAATGCAGTACCTAGAAATTCTTACCCAGATGGATTCTTTGATAATGAAATTACTATCATGCCTTGGCGTCACGTTTTGACGTTATAAAAACCATGGGTTGAAACCCGATAAGAAAATTGAAAGCATTGTTTTTTTAAAGTATGGTAAAACATGCTAAAGGTTATTGATATTTCTAAAGCCTGTGATGATATGCCAGCCGATCTGGCCCACGTGGCACGGTGGTCGCTAGATCACTTTCAGAAACATGCCATTGCTGCCATTCACAGGGGCGAAAACGTCCTTGTTACCGCCAAGACTGGTTCTGGTAAGACCTATGTGGGCGAATACCAGATTCATTATAGTTTGGCAAAGGGGAAGCGGGTGTTCTTTACCACGCCCATTAAGAGCCTTAGCAATGAGAAGTTCAAGGATCTTAAGAAGGTCTTTCCTTCGGTTGGCATTTTGACCGGTGATATTAAGTTCAAGCCTGATGCCGATGTTGTCGTGATGACAACGGAAATCTTGCGTAATGCACTTTACAAGCAGGGGTCGTCTACGGCGGGACTTGGTTTATCGGCAAACGTGAACTTTGATAACGTTGGGGCGGTTGTGTTTGATGAGGTTCACTACATTAACAATAGGGAGCGTGGTAAGGTTTGGGAGGAGTCGCTGATTCTGTTGCCGCCAACTATTAATCTTATCATGCTTTCGGCTACGCTGGCCGCCCCTGAGGCCTTTGCGGGCTGGATTGGGGATTTGAAGCAGAAGCCCTGCGTGCTGATTTCGACCCAGTACCGTGTTGTCCCCCTAACGCACAATGTCATTGATTTTGTAGAGGATAAACTTGTGTGCATTATGGACGAAAAGGAGAAGTACAATGACCAGGCCTACAAGACCTGGTTGCGGGCGGGGGATGGTGCTGCCTTGGCGGCCGATAAGTTCAAGCAGACTGTGCGTGATGCCCGTGCTGCTGGCCACGAAGGTGCTGTTTCAGGGAAGGCGACTGTTCAGTCATTCCTATATAAGATGAATCAGACCATCAACCTGCTTGATGCACGAAAGCTGCTGCCTGCCTTATTCTTCGTCTTTAGCCGCAAGGACTGTGAAAAGTACGCGGATAAGGTTGAGGCAACGCTGATTGATAGTAGTGACACGGCGGCTGTCAATCATATTATTGACTTCCATTTGCATCGCTACCCCTCTGTTGTACAGACTGCTCAGTACCATCATCTGCGTAATCTGCTGAAGCGGGGTATTGCCTACCACCATTCTGGGCTCCTACCGCTTTTGAAGGAGATTGTGGAGATCCTGTTTACAAAGGGGCACATTAAGGTTTTGTTCTGCACAGAGACCTTTGCTGTCGGCATTAATATGCCCACAAAGACAGCCGTCTTTCTTGACTTTCACAAATACGACACAGGGGCTGGTGATATGCGGTGTTTGTATACTGCTGAGTATTTACAGATGGCAGGGCGTGCGGGCAGGCGGGGCATCGATGAAAAGGGTGTTGTAATCTATTTGCCGCATAGACGGACGGCGTTTCCAGAGGAGGTTCGCGGCATGATGAAGGGCTCCACACAGGCTATAGAGTCACGTATGGACTTTCACTACGATTTCTTGCTGAAAACGATTCAATCGGGCGACCTCGAGTGGGTCAATATTCTCAAGGACTCATACTGGTATAAGCAGCGGATGATTACTAAGGCTGAGGTTCAGAAGGAGCTTCTAGTAATGGAGGCAGAGTTTGCGAAGCTGCGGTCATCTATTGATGATGCTGATTACGCCGATTTGGAGCTCAGGCAGAAGCTTGAGGAGACTCATAAAACTAGCGTTAACGCGGCTAAGAAGGATGCTCAGCGGGCATTAGACAGCTGGAAGAATAAGCACATGGGGCCACGGTGGGTTGATGGCTGGGCAAAGATGCCTGTTCTTAAGCGGCTTTTGGGGTCTATTGAGAAGAAGAAGAGCGATGTGGAGCTCTGTGATAAGTATGAATCTTTTGTTGAGCCCCGCCTGGAGTTTCTGCGGGCAAGTGGCTTCCTAAAGACATCGTGTGACCTAAAGACGGTCAGCTCTAAGGACTTGACGCTGCGTGGTATTCTTGCGACTGAGATTAATGAGGCAAATAGCCTAGTTGCGGCGGAAATTTATGCTTCTGGGCTGTTGAAGGATGCATCGGCAGAGACCGTATTGACGGTTCTTTCGGCGTTTATTAATGAGAAGGCCAACTCTGACGGGCCGCAAAACATTAATCAGCTGAGGATTGAAAAAGATGATGCTGACGTGCTAAAGGCAGTGGATTTGATTGCGTCTCAGATGTGTCAGACTGAACGCCAGTTCAACATTCCTGAAGATGGTTTCTGGTCATTATCGCTAAACTGGGTTGAGCCAATTAGTCGCTGGCTACATGGGGAAAATTCCGCGACGCTTTGTGCTGAATATGGGGTGTATGAGGGAAATCTTATGAGGACGATTCTCAGGCTGGCAAATATTGCCGATGAATGGATTAGCCTGGCTACCTATTGTGAGCATACTGAGATGGTTGAACGGATGGTTGCCGCAAAAGGTGGCCTTTTAAGGGAAATCGCCATCACAGATAGCCTTTACCTGCGAATCTAAAGGGCCGTCGTTTTGTACAATAATGTCAAAATCGGCATTGTCAAGTTCATGTTCAGACGGGTCGTCTATTTTTATATATGAGCTACGTCGGATTCGAAGGCGGGTTAGCTTTGCATCAGGAAAGCTGACTTTTATTTGGTCGTATTCTGCAGTGTACCGCCAATCGCTAATGATTATTTTTTCGCCTTGTAAATCTTTTATTAGAAGCTTTGCCCAGTATGCAGGGTCGTCGCTTTTTATTTTCATCTCTAGCGATTCGTTTATTAATAGTTGTCTAACTGATTGTGACCCAATCATAGTTTTCTTGCCTTCCTGCGTTTGTGTTATTTCGTATGGAAATCCGTGCTTTTCCGCCGTGAACTTTTTTACTGCGTCTGCAAAAGCATACTTTGTATAACCGTATTTTACACAAAGGTCGCTGAAAGTGTCTTTGCCTGAGCCTGCGTGTCCAGATACAAGAATAATACGCATGGCCTATGTTTTGCATAATTTTTTATTCAAATTTATTCGGCTGAAAACATCTGCAACATATGTCGTTTATTTTGAGGACCGATTCTTCGATTAGTTTAAATACACCTACTAATGTGCGTGTATTAGTTTCAGTAAGATGAAACACCGTGGCGAACATCGCATAATCATCTTCGTCTAAAACTGATTCAAGGCCGTTTTGCAGAACTTTGACAACAAAGGCATTCCAGGTAAATTCGTTTATAGGATTCCCTGGGTCGCCATGTAAAAGGCTGAAATCGCAAAGATGTATTAAAAGGTTCATTAGGGTTGCCAATCTTTCTTCAGGGAACCACTCTAGAAAACGGATTTCGATCCCATGAACTCCATGCTTTCTGAAATTTATATCAACGCCGATTTTTGGTAAGGGTACATAATTTGATGTCTTAGTGTAAACTGTATACCACCAATAATCAAGCTTAGATTGTGTAAATTCTTCTATTGGTTTATTTAAAATCTTACCTGGTGTCATGAGATCGGTATCGTAGGTTCCAATACCAATATATCTACTAACAGCACAGCGTTGCGATGCCTTTGAGTATTTCGGAGAAACTTTCGAAAATGGGTCTGGGGTACCGTATAGGGCTATAATCATTGGTTCTAGAAATTGTATGTAACGAATCAGATTTCTGTGGTTGGTTACAAAACAATCGTCGTCTGATGGCATACAATCTGCGTCTAATTGCGTTGGTAATGTTATATTAATATGATATGTACCGTTATTAAAAATTGCAATATTTTTAGGATTCGAAAGATAGGTTACAAAGGGTGCATTTCGCGTTGGGTAAGTTAAAGTGCCATATTGTGTCATTATATCTTGTTGTTTGAACACCTTGTTCACTTCAGCTAGAAAAAGGGCTTTTTCAGTTACTAGTTCTTCTATAACCGCGTTTACGGTTGTTTTGTAAAAATGCTGAGTCATAAATTCAATGGTGTCGCCGTCGTATGTGTAGTTTACTTTATATTTTTCTAAAAATTGGGCTGGGTTTGCTAAACAAAGCACTTCGTGTACAGAAAGCCCTTTATATAATGGGTTTGGTTTCGGCACTTTTTCATATGTTGTTCTGTGATTTCCTGATACATCGGTTGATAAGAAGGTGTGTGCATTTATAAAAATTGGTATTTCGTGGTAATTTTTCTCAATAGGGAATATTTCCTTCATGTGATTTTTATATTCTGGGTCTAACCCTACATAATAATTGACGCTATAGCGTTCAGGTCTGTGATTAGTATGTATTCCCGCGGTTGGGTGCGAAAAGGGTTTAGTAAACTGAAAATATGTTTCGTTTTCTATGCCAAGCCCCCAAAATATGTCGTTAGGTATGTAATTAATTAAATATCGTTTATGTTTCTCAGGGTCCATCCTATTTTATATATTTTTTTTCGGGTGCCATAAAATTAGTAACAGATAGTAGAGGATGGCTTTAGTACCTATTAATTTAGCTCCCTTCGGGATGCGATGGGTGTTAGACCCTAATTTTAATGTGGTCTTGCCGCCCGGTTTTGTTTCCTTGCTAAACACGTTTGTAAAAAGCGGGGAGCGTATAATATCTGGTACTGGCGTTATTTACGCCATACAAGGTTCTTTAGGCAGGGGTTCTTACGGAGATGTTTTCCTGTGTAAACGTAGCACCGATGGTAAAGAAGTTGCGGTAAAAGCAATCGTCTCCAGAAACCTGGAAAATGATATGAGTGAAGTGGTTATACAAACGCTAATTTACTTATTTACCAAGGATTTAAAACACCCCGAAATAAAACTTGAGGGGCCTTACTGCCCAGCGATTTACGAAATTGGCTATGAAAACTCTACAAAAACGCTTTTCATTGTAAATGAGGTTATGCGTGCTACGACATATTCGTTGCTTGAAACACGCAAGGCAGCAAAAGATGAGCTGCGGACCCTGGTTCCGACTATAATGTGTCAGCTGTCTACGATATTGATTGATCTATATCGGATGTTTAAGTTTAATCATCGAGATTTTAAGACCGATAATGTTATGTACGTGCGTAACTTTACTGGCTACCCACAAATGCGGCTTATTGATTTTGGATTTAGCTGTATAAATTTTGGAAATATGCAGGTTAGTGGAGGTGGCGGCTCATTTAAATACTGTAGTTTAGCGTCGCGGGATTTGACACAGATAATGTTTGAGCTTTACAAATACCATAGTTATTTGCCTGAATCAATAAAAGACCTGCTGAGAAGTCTTTTAACATTTAAGATGGGTTCGCGAATTTGCCATATGTACCAGGAGTGTGATAGCATGAAAGATTGGAAAGATACCTATGACTTCTTAAATACCGATGTGGCGAATCCAAATGGTATTCCTGAAGTTGTGTTCAACGTTATGGCGACGTATCTTGGTAAGGGGGATTGGCGTATGATGTTGAAATATGTTCCAAAAGAGAGCCCTGTTTTGCCTAAGGAGGGGCCTGCTGTGCCGGCTATTTGTTCTAAGGGTAAGGTGCATAACCCTAATACGAATCGTTGCGTTAAGGCAAATGGGGCTTTAGGAAAGGCATTGATTGCTGCTGCGGCAAGTGCAACAAATAAGCGGGTTGCGTCTGCTCTTATTGCTATTAAACATTGTACGAAGGGAAAGCCCGATTATAACCCGTTAACAAAACGCTGTGTTAAGTCGTGCCCTAAGGGTCGAAAGCGTAATAGCACATTTAAGTGTAAAAAAGCGGCGTCAGTGTAGGGCCTTCATAAAAGGGTGACACCAAAGACTCTCTGATAATATTAAGGCATTTATAATTTATAAATTATAAGTTATAAAAGTTATTTAATCAAAGAACTGTGGTCACCCGAATAATACAAATAAAAATTGATTTTAATATTGCCTAACAATATTTATAAATGGATACAAAACCCAAACATTGGTTAATTAGAGTGAACGATGGGGAAAATTTCCGCAATAGTAAATTTCCCTTTTGGGGTTCGAAGCGTGGAAAAGGAGGCTGCATAAAAACAATTATAAACAAAATGCAGAAGGGTGACATATTATGGTTTATGACTTCAAAAAAATACGACGGGAAACTAATAGGGATGGGTGAATATTGCGGGTTCTATGACAGGGAAGATGAACCATTAGTGCAAATAAATACAAAAACAAATGAGGAACAGAATTGGAAAGGCGATGAACCTTGGGATATTCAAATACATTATTGTAATCTGTACATAACCGAAAAACAGAACATCAAAGTAATTATTCAATGTCCTGGTAGTATTTTAGAATATGAGACATTTAAAGATAAGATTGATGAAGACTTGTACACGCATTATAAAAACTTTAAATTTTATGCCGAACCAAAACTAATAAATTCTGTGTTCAGTTAATTATTATTCGGGTGAACACAGTTGTTTGATTACATAACTTTTATAACTTATATTTTGTAGTATTTACATAATATAATTTATAAATATCTTAATCTTATCAGAACAAACAACTCCGCCTTCGGTGTCACCCT
>Ga0214923_10004322_pt1 | contig 17235 bp, 14 predicted proteins | sample LL1510_MetaG_FD_177993 | JGI IMG/M metagenome (GOLD analysis project Ga0214923, IMG submission 177993) | Freshwater microbial communities from Lake Lanier, Atlanta, Georgia, United States - LL-1510 | ecosystem: Environmental > Aquatic > Freshwater > Lake | place: USA: Georgia | collected... | reverse complement strand
CGGGTGGATTTGGACCTTTATATGGAGGATGCCTTTTACTAGCGCTGGGATCGTTAGGCGTAATCCTGCTAGGAAGTCCTCCTCCGTTCGTAACACTCTTTCCAATTCTACCTGTGATTTTGAGTGTGGGCCTAACTCAGACGTGGTGGGCACGCTGGGCGCCACAGGGCTGGCTCTTGCCGATCGCCTTGCTGTTGCCGGTCTTGGTCTGCCTTCATCGGGAAGGGGGCGGGAAAAGGCGCTGGTTGCCGGCACTGGCGGTCTTCACCGGGCTCCTCAACAGTGGATTGATCCTGTTGTTTTACTCCGTCGGTTGCGTCAAGGCCCAGAGGATCCTGAATTCCCAGTTGGCATTCTTGAAAACCCTGCCCCAACCGCTCTCCGTCCATATACCGGTTTTTCTCAGCAACCGGACATGGTTTATTCGGGAAGGGATGGCTTTCCAGCCCGTGGGAGATCCGCCGCCCAAACCGCGCATGAAGCTGATGCGAACCCAAACCCTGGTAGCGTTACCAGCGGATTGGAGGGGAAAATTAGCCAACAAGGCATTCATAAAAGAATGGAAGGTAAGAGGCCTTCTAGAAAAGTGTGAATCTGAAAACTAATTCACTATCCCTCGAAAAATAAAAGCAAAGTGTATAATTACCACCATTGCATCCATTAAGCCAACTAACTGTTTAAGTCCTTAATCAGGTTCAGCACAGTGCATTTCCTAAAACAATTTCGCAGAAAGTGTTTGGATAAGCTTGTTTGGGCATTTGACCGCAACATTCCCTCGCGTGTTGAAAGAGAACATGCAACGCTTTGTTTTTCCCAAAGCGGTGAGGACGGAGTGCTTAATTTTCTTTGTCCCCCCATGGGATTCTATATTGACGTCGGTGCACACCATCCGTTCCGATATTCCAACACCCACATGCTCTATCGGCGCGGCTGGAGAGGAATCAATATTGATCCAATACCTGGGGCAAAAATAGCGTTTGATCGTTTTCGCCCTGGTGACATCAATCTTGAAATGGGCGTAGGTTGCAAAAAAAAAGAGAGCCCGTTACTACTCCTTTGAGGAGGGTTGTTTTAACACCCTGGATTCATCTTTGGCAAAAAAATATATCAAAGAGGAAGTTTCAAAACTTCTCGGAGTTAAATTTATCGAAATTCTTCCCCTGCGGTGGATATGCAAGAGATACGTGCCTGCGGGACGCAAGATCGACCTGCTAAGCGTGGATGCAGAAGGCATGGATACAGAAATTCTGAGAAGTCACGATTGGCGCAGATATCGTCCAAGGCATGTAGTGGTTGAATATCACCACGAAAAATACACGAACAAAAAAAACCCATGTATCTATCTGCGCAACCGCGGTTATCGACTGGTTGCCCAAACCCCGTTCAGTGCCATATTTCAGGATTCTACAAAGGGCTGAAAGGGCAGGCCCGGTTTGAAACATAAATACCGATATCCACCTCTGGGCGGCGAAAGATCATCAGCTGTTGTTTCCTGCCCGATTCTCTTCACCCACTACGGCTTTTCCGACTATCTTCCCTACACCCTGGCCTGTGCCGCCCGGACCAATCCCGCACTCCCGCGCATCTTTCTGGGGGATGAACTCAACCGCAAGATCGCAAATCAGCATGGCTGGCGCCATTTTATGGTTCAGGACTACCGCTCCCAAAAACTCGAAAAATTCCAAGCGGTCTTCCGCCACATCCGGGGCCGGGACCACGGCCTCATCACCAACGGCCAGGACTGGCTCCGCTACGTGTTTGCGCGTTGGTACCACCTGGAGGAGTTCGTGCGCCGTCAACAGATCCCCCGGTTCTGGCACTTCGATACTGACACCATGATCCTGGAGGATTTGCAAGGCTACGTGGACCGGCTTCCTTACGAGTTCACCACCCAGTGCAACGGAACCTGCCTGAACGGGCTGATCCGGAGCGAGGTGGTCTCCGAATTCAACGATCACACCATCCGGCTTTTCGAAAATCCCGAATTCCTCCGTGGCCAGGAGGAGTACGTCGGCCGTCACCCCGGCCACTCGTTCAACGAGATGACTTCCTTTCACGAATTCCAAAAAATCACCCAACGAAAGGGCGTACACCTGATGAAGTGGTCCGAAGATGAGGTTTTTGACGACTACCTTCGGCAGGATCACGGGTTTGCCATGCACACCCTTCCGACCCACGATGGCAAGGGGTGCCAGGTCAAAAAAATCCTCAAGGACCCATCCGGCTTTTTTGGATTCCGCCAAGCAAAGAAAACCCGTTTTGTTTCCTTGAATTTAAGTCACTGCAACAAGGCGTTGTTCAAGTGGGTCCTCCGCAGCCTGCGCCGCGCACGAGCGGAGATTGATGAGGTTCGGCCTTCCGGGTTCCAGAAATTGCTTAAAAAAATCCGTACTTTTGTCCGGAAAAGAATCCCCAAAACTGGTCTCGCAAGGCGGAAAATCACCCATGGCTGAGATCACTGCGGTCGATCCGTTCGGAGTTGCCATCCGCCGGTGTGTGCAGTCTTATCCGATCCGTAAGATTCTCGAAATCGGAGCTTTTGATGGCGATGGTTCCACCCAGGTGCTGGCCAGGGCCTTGGCGGGGAAAAGTGACAGGGACCAGCAGCCGGCCTTGGTGAGCCTGGAAGAGAAGCCGGATCGATTCCAAAACCTCGTGGCCAACACGGCCCAGTATCCTTTTGTTCGGCCAGTGCTAACATCCTCCTTGGGGTGGGAATCGTTCACGGCGCGGGACTTTGAGAAGGATGTCTGGGCGAGTCCATTTAACGGACTGCGATACCCCAAAACGCAAGTGGCATCTTGGCATGCCAAAGACCTGGCCAAAATTCAGAAAATCTCAAGGGGCTTTCTCGAAGAATCCACGGAAAACTGGGATGCCGTCTTGATTGACGGTGGGGAGTTCTTTGGGTGGGATGAGTTTCGTCTATTGCGACACAAGGCCCGGTGCTTCTTTCTTGATGACGCGTTTTTTGCCTTCAAGAACTCCCGGGCAAGGGCCGAACTTTCCAAAGATCCGTCGTGGAAATTATTTTGGAGCGACCCCAAGGCAAGAAACGGCGCGGCGATCTTTATCCGCCGGGATTTTCGTCGAGAATGTTCGAAATGGGGATGGTTTAGCCGCTTCTGGGGTTGGCTAAGTGAGAAGTTTCACTGAAAACACCGATTCTTCATTTTTTTACCCTGGTTTTCGACGGCATGCCTTTTCTCCGGCATCACCATAGGGTTTTCGCCAGGCTAAAAACCCCCTGGCAGTGGCATGTGGTGGAGGGCCTAGCCGATTTGAAGCACGATACCGCGTGGAGCGTGACTCACGGGGGGCGATTGCCACGGGGTAGACGTCGGACTTCCCTTAGCGAGGACGGCACCACCGAGTACCTTGACACCCTGGAACGCAAGTTTCCCGGCCAAGTGAAAATCTACCGAAAACCCAAAGGTCAACTTTGGCAGGGAAAAGTGGAGATGGTGCGGGCACCGCTTCCTTCCCTCCGCGAGGAGGGCCTGCTCTGGGAAATTGATGCGGATGAGTGCTGGACGACAGCCCAGATCGAGGCCGTGGTGCGAATGTTCCAGCAACAGCCCCGGCGCACCGCCGCCTTCTTCTGGTGCAATTTTTTCGTCGGGCCGGAAGCACTTGTCAGTTCACGGCACGGATATTCCCAGAATCCCCAAGTGGAGTGGCTGCGGGTCTGGCGGTACCGCCCCGGGGATTTTTGGGCCTCCCATGAACCTCCCCGTCTGATGCGCCCCCGGCCGGGCCGGACCGCCGTCGACGTGGCGCAAATCGATCCGTTTCTCCATGCCGAAACGGAGGCGGCGGGCGCGGTGTTCGACCACTACGCCTACGCGACCAGGAAACAAGTGAAGTTCAAGGAACAGTACTATGGCTACCGCGGGGCCACCCGCGCCTGGGAAAGGTTGCAAAAGGATGTGAGGCTCTGCTCCCCGCTCCGGCTGGCCGACTATTTTTCCTGGGTGAAGGACGCCACCGGCGTGAGCCGCCCCGCGGAGATGGGGCTGCGCCCCTTGGCCCGACGACATGGCCAACGTTGGGAGTTTTCCCTCCCCCGAAAAAAACCGGCTCCTCCGCCCCCGCGTGTTCTGATCGACGGGGGAGCGTATCAAGATGGATGTCATTACGGGATCTACCGGGTCTGGAACTCCCTGCTGAGGGAGTGGGCCCGGGACGGGTTCATCCGGCATGTCCGCATCCTGGATCGCAAAAACACCTTTCCGGATCTTGCCGGCGCTTCCCGGATCCGATTCCGGGGATGGAACCCCAAGGAACCGGCCCTGGAAACCCTCCGCCTGGAGCGGGCCTGCCGAAAGCACGGGGCGAACGTCTTTTTATCCACCATGGTTTCGGGCCCCGCCCTTACCCCGGCGGTTTATCTCCACCACGATTTCATCGCGGAGCGCCTGCAGGGAACCCCGGGGGGAGCCGCCTGGCGGGAAAAGGCCCGCCAGATCCGCCGGGCGAGGCTGCATGTTTGTGTCTCCACCAGCACCGCCCGTGACCTGCACGCCTTTTTTCCGGAAATTCCGGGGGAATCCGTCCGGGTGGCGCACCCGGGAGTTGATCCTGCTTATCATCCCCGATCCCGTCCTGAGGTGCGGGATTTTCTCCGACACCACGGGATTTCCGCCCCTTATTTTCTCCTGGTGGGGGAACGGATCGGCCTGCGGGGCTCGCCCCCCGGCCAAAGGGGCTACAAAAACACCCGGCTCTTTTTCGAGACCTTCCGTGCCTGGGAGAAGAGAAATGATCACCAGATTGTGCTGGTGGGGCGGACCGAGCCCGAGGAGGAACTGGTGGGGGGCATTGATCCTTCGCGCCTCCGCTGGATTCCCGAACTCCCCGAGGACGATCTGGCCCGGGCTTACGCGGGTGCCGTGGCCGTGCCTTACCCCTCCCGTTACGAGGGATTTGGCCTACCGGTGCTGGAGGCCATGGCGTGCGGTTGCCCCGTCATCACCACCCGCCAAGCCAGCCTGCCGGAGGTGGGGGGTGAGGCCCCCCTCTATGTGGACCCGGACTCCCGGGATGAAATGCAAACGGCCATGGAAGCCGTGCTCTCCCCCGCCGAGAGAGGTCGGAGAGCCGCTTTGGGGCGGCGTCAGGCGAACAAGTTCCGTTGGGAGAGTTTTTCCCGGATCGTGGCCCAAGCCCTGACCGATGCCGCGCTTACCCGAGGGGAGAGCTTTCCGGCCGGGCTGGCCCCGTTGACCTTTCGCGCGGGTTGGGAATCGGTGCGCAGCCTGGTACGCAACACCAAGCGCCGGTTCCGCCCGTCAAAATGATCGTTTTCTGCTCCCCCAAACCAAGGCAAGCGGACACCGGGACCGTGCAGCGGGCGGCCTTCCACAGCTGGCGGCGGGCCTTCCCACAGGCCCGCATCCTGCTGTTTGGGAACACCGACTCGTGGCGCGACGACATGGCCGCTCTGGGTCTGGAGGCAGGCGGGCTATTGGCCCCGGCGAACGACGGTGGAGAGGAAATCCGGACGATGTTCCAAACCGTGGCCGGAAAATGGCCGGAGGATCTTCACCTCTATCTTAATTCCGACATCCTGCTGGATGATTCGGCCGGCCGGGTTGCCGATCTTCTCCAGGACCGGCCCGGATCTTGGCTGGTCACCGCCCGGCGATGTTGTCTACCGCCATGGTCGGGTCCGGTTCCGCCGGACGGGGAGGCTTGGGGAAAATTTTTTGAGCGGGTCCACCGGGAAGGAACCTGGGGGGAGGCCTGCGCCCTGGATTTTTTTCTCTACCGGGGCTTTTCATTTGAAAGAATGCCGGCCTTCCGGATCGGACACCGGGGCTGGGACAACTGGATGATCTTCCACGCCCGCGCCCAAGGCATTCCGGTGATCGATGCCTCCCGGGAACTGCGGGTGATCCATTGCGACCATGATTACAGCTACGCGCAGGGGAACAGCGCCCCCGGCCGACGGGACGGCCCTTTGGAGGACGCCAACCTGCGGCTTTTGGGGGGAGAGGAGAAACTGTTCCATCTTGGCCATGCCACGCATGAACTGCGAGGCGGGAAGGTGCGGCCCCGGCGGGGCTGGCCGGTCCGGCAACGCAGCCTGGAGCTTTGGCAGATCCTCCACCCGGAACAGCGCTGGTGGTGGCAGCCGCTGCGCGCGCTTTTCCACCCCTTGCTGAAAAGCTGGCAGGCCGCCACGACGCGGGAGGAAAAATGGGGTTGACCGGGGAGCCCAAGGGATCGGGATGAAGGCAACTTTTTCCGTGGTACTGGTGACGTACCGTCGGCCCCGCCAACTCCGCCTGGCCTTGGAGGGCTTGGCCAGCCAGGAACTGGCCCCGAACTTCGAGGTGCTGGTCATTGACAACGACCCGTGCGGTTCCGGCCGGGAGGTGGCGGCCCCTTTTCTGAGTCGATATCCCGGGTGGCGTCACGTGACCACGACCCGCAACAACGTCTCCCTGGCCCGGAATCTGGGCGCTGGTTTGGGCGGTGGGGAGTGGCTGGCCTTTTTGGATGATGACTGTGTGCCTCCGCGCCGGTGGCTGGCCGACGCGGCGGCCACACTGGCTTTGTTCCCGGGGCCGGGTCTGGTGCTGGGTGGCGGCTACACCGTTTCAGCCTCCAGCCCGGTGGACTCTCCGCAGACGGGGCCCACGCTGCTCGGCAAAGACGAATATTTGGTGGAGGGAAACCTTTTTTTCAGGCGGGAGGAGTATCTGGCCTTGGAAGGAATGAAAACGGACTTGGGACCCGGGACGGGCCGCTTCGGTTATCACGAGGGTTCCGAGCTCCAGGACCGGCACCGGATCACCCATGGCCCGTCCCACCGGCGGGTTCTCCAGCCCCAAATCGCCGTTCATCATTTGCAAGCCAACCCCTTGCCTTGGCCTCTCCAGGCTTTCCTCGCGGGATTTGACGCGGTTCGGGCCTTTTCTTCTCAAAAAAAGAAACAGTTGCCCGGGGGTTTGGTGTATCAGGTCCTGAAGCTACCGCTTCCTTTGGTCAGGATTCTGGCGGCTTTTTGCAAAACAAGTTCGATCGAACGCACAAAGAAAATCCGGCGTGAGGTTTACCGGATGGGCGAAATTTTCGGGGACATGGAAGGTGATTTGAGCCGGGTAAGCCGCTGGCTATCGGCAAAATTGCGCCGGGCCAACAACCGAATCATTCCCCCGAGCGAACTATCCCGGGTGGTGCCTCGCCGGGCAGATCTGGCGATTCCCGAAAGGGGAAATCGGCAGGGATGGATGGCGGGAAAGGTCGGCACCACGGAGTTGCTGGCCCTGGAATTTTCAGACCGGTATCTGAAGCCGGTTTGGCCCCGAACCGCCAGCTGGCGCCGGGCCATGCACCGGCTTTTCATCGATTCCGGGGTTTTTCCCGAAACCAAGCGGGAGTTTGGGGAATTCCTGCGAACCTACCGGGAAGCCGTCCGGCACCTTGACGCCGTCTGTGCCTGGCAGACCAATCCGTTTTTACGCGATTATGAGGAGGCGTTTCTTCGGATCCATTGCCCGCACGCCGCCCGGGTTTCCCTGAATGCCCTTTCCACCGAGGTGCTGGTAGCGATTGCCGGACGGCGCTGGCTAGTGGTGTCCTCCTTCCCGGAGACCATGCGCCGGCAAGCCCCCCTTCTGCCCAAAGTGCATGCTGGAAAACCCTGGGCTCCCCGACTTTCCGGACTGGAAACGCGGTGTGAGTTCCTGCCGTGTCCGACCTTCTCCTACCTGGCACCCTCGCCATTTCCCAGCTGGAGTGAGGGGCTGAAACAACTCACTCAGGCCGCCCTTGCCAAGGATTTTGAAGTGGCCTTGATTGGAGCCGGCGCGTGGTCTTTGCCGCTCGCCGCCCGGCTGAAGGAGGCGGGCCGGATCGCCCTGCATCTGGGCGGGGAGACCCAACTGGTTTTTGGCATCAAGGGTCAGCGCTGGGAAAAGTACGGAATCTACAACGAGCATTGGGTGCGCCCCCTGCCGGCGGAAACCCCGCCCGGCCATTTGCGCAAAGAACAGGGTTGCTACTGGTGAGATGGGCGGAGTCATCCTGAAGCCTGCCACGGCGATATTTTTATATCGGCGACCCGGTCTGGTGCGGGAGCTGCTGGAATCCGTGGCTCCGTACCGTCCGGATAGGATTTGGCTGGTGGCCGACGGGCCCCGGAACGCCGCGCAAGAGGCGGCTTGCCGGGAGGCTCGGGCGGCGGCGGAAAAGGGAATCTCATGGCCTTGTGAAGTTCACCGGGTGTACGCCGGGCACAACCTGGGCCTGCGCCGGCGGATCGAAACAGGACTGGACGAGATTTTTGCGAGGGAGGAGGCGGCCATTCTGCTGGAAGAGGACTGTCATCCGACGGAAGACTTTTTCCCCTTCTGCGGGGAGATGCTGCGCCGGTATGCCAACAAGGAGAAAGTGGGCGGGATCTCCGGCAACTGTTTTCTGCCCAGCTCCCTTCGGATCGAGACGGACTATGTTTTTTCCCGGTATCTGCACATCTGGGGCTGGGCCACTTGGGCGAGGGCATGGCGGGGCTACCGAAGGGACCGCTGGGGCTGGCCCACCGGCGGGTTCCGGGAACTGTTTCCCACCGCCGCGGCCAGGGAGGTGGATTACTGGAACCGCGTCTACCGCCGGGTCGCCTCCGGGGAAATCAACACTTGGGATTATCCGTGGGTGGCGGACTTGTGGAGGCGGGGGATGGTGTCGGTCACCCCGGCGCAAAACCTGGTCCACAACCGCGGATTCGGACCGGAAGCCACCAACACCAAGGATGAGGATGTGCAGACGGGCATGGAGAGGTGGGGAAGATTGCGCCCCCCGTTCCGTGGCCCAGAGAAAATACACGCGGACGACTTTCTGGATCGGGCGGTATGGCAGAACCATTACGCGCGCATGGAGGGAAGACTGAACCTGGTTTCGAGGCTCGTTCGCTCCCTGCGCAAAAGGCTAGGCCGCCTTTGAAAGTTCTTTTTCTTCAGGATCACGCGGAGACGGGGGGAGCCGCGCGCGCGGCCAACCGCTATGCTTTCCGCCTTAGGGAGATGGGAGTTTCTGTGGCCCGCGCCTGCGGAGACCGGGCCACGGGAACGGGGGAATTTCTTCTTCGGGGAAAAGCCCCCCGGGGATGGGCTCGTCTCCTGGAGATTTGCCAAACCAGGGCCTTCCGGGAGCAAATCTGCCGGCAAAGAACGCTGGATGCCTGGCACCGGGCCTTGAATTCCTATCGACCCGACATCGTTTGGGCGCACAACCTGCATGGGGGATGCAAATGGGGCTGGAGTCTCTCCTTGGTCAAGGCGGCACTGGGAAAGGCAGCGGTTCTTTGGACTTTGCACGATCTTTGGATTCTTTCGCGGGGCCGGCCTTATCCACCGGTGGAGGAACTCCGCGCAGAGTTCCCGGATTGTCCCTTGCGTCAGTTGTCCGGGTTCGGCGGCCCCCATCCCCTTTTGCTGGCTTCCCCCTCCCGGTGGATTCAGGATTTGATCCGGAAAGCGGTTCCGGAACCCACCTGTCACCACTTGCCCTATGTTCTCGACACCACGATCTTTCGGCCGGATCGCAGGGAGCAGTTCCGACAACGCCTGGGACTTCGTGCTGAGGACTTACTCCTGCTGGCCGTGGCGGAAAATCTTGAAGATCCGCGCAAGCGAATTTCCCTGCCGGTATCCGCTTGGCCTAAGCTTTCACCCCTGACGAACCAGGGCCGGATCTTTTTGGGGTTGGTGGGCCGAAATCCACCGCGTCCCGACCGTGAGAGGAGAATTTTGGCGGTAGGACCGGTATCGGGGGAAACCGAGGTTGCCGGTTTCATGGCAGCGGCGGATCTGTTTATCCATCCGGCGGCGGCGGAGAATTACGCGCTGGTCTTGGAGGAAGCGCAGGCCTGCGGCACGCCGGTTTTGGCCGCCAAGGCCGGAGGTGTGGGCGAAACCTTTGTGGAGGGCCTTACCGGCTGGGGCATGGAAACCGCGGGGCCCGAGGCCTTGGCCCGGCAGTTAAACGACTTGTTGGCGCGTCCGGAGCAGCTACGGGCGATGCGGACGGCGGCGCGGGAAGCCATGGAACAAAAGCACCGCCCGGAAATGTTCTCGGCCCGCTGGGACGAGATCCGGGGGATCCTTGGGCGCTGAATCCATCCGGGCTGCCTGCGCGGAGGAGTGGGGTTTCCCAGGAAAACCGTGGCAAAAGCGTGGGGATGGGCCTTGGAGGAGCAGTTCCCGGCACGTCCTTCGCCGGGTGATTTGGAAAACTTCAACATGAGAAAGCTGAGGGCATTTCTTTATCGGCGATTCCCCGCATTCGCAGGTTGGGCTTTCCGGAAAAAACTGGCAGGCTTTGAGAGGCGCTGGGATTTGGAAACAGCCGGTTTTACAAAAGAGGGATTCTTTGGCGTCCTGCAAGAGCGTTTTTCCCTGCATCGGAACCCGGGCCTGCTCATGGAGCTGGCGGTGGGAGACGGCTTGGTGGGGAGTTTGGGTCTTTGGCTGGAACAGTCGAAATCTGGTTGGAAGGTCAAGGCATGGGAGCGTCATCCGGAAGTTTTGAAAAAACTACGGAAGAACCGTCCCGCTACGGAAATTCATGCGGGCCGCTTGCCCAGCTGGCAGGGTGATGCCGCGGAAGCGGAAGTCACGGCCGTGACCACGCGGGGGGTCAGGGAAGCGTCCTTGGTTTGTCGTGCCATCCGTGAAGGACGGATGCACCCTGCCTGGCTGGGGATTTGGAATCCTCGGCGCCATCCGGTTTGGTACCGGCGTCTTCGGCGGCGGGGGTATCGCATGGAGGCCGTCTGGCAAAATATCGAATTCTATCGCTCATCCGCCAGATGAAGGTGGCCTTCCACAGCCGGTTGCTGACCGAGAGGGGCTCGGAGGGGGCGATGCTGGATTACGCACGCTTAAACCAGTCGGTGCTGGGGCAGGAATCCGTCCTGTGTCTGCCCGAGAGCCCCGGGATCAGGCAAAACCCCATTCTGGAAAAATGGGGCAAGGAATTCCGGGTAATCTTATACCAATCAAAGCATGAACTGGGGCGGAAGCTCTCCAGGGAAAGTGTCGGGGTCATCTACCTGACCAAGCCGGGCCCTTGGGACGGGTTTTTGATCCCTGGCATCAGGAATTGTGTCCACGCCCAGTTCCTCTGCGACGAATTTCACGGAGAGGCCTATGCCTATCTCTCGCCGTGGATGTCGCAGGTTATGACCGGAAAAAGGGACAGCTACGTTCCTTTCTTTGTCCCGAAACTCGTATCCCAGGAAAATTTGCGGAGCCGCCTGAGAATACCGGACGGGGCCAAGGTCTTCGGGCGGCATGGGGGTTGGGATACGTTCAACATTCCTTTTGTCCGCCAGACGGTCGCGGCCCACGCGCGCCATTACCCCGAAGATCACTTCGTTTTTCTCAACACCGCCCCGATTGCAGGAACGCAAGAGCTGCCCAATGTCCACTATCTTCCGGCCACGTTGGAGGAGCGGGAAAAGGCGAAATTTCTGGCCACTTGTGACGCCATGCTGCATGGCCGTTGGCACGGGGAGACTTTCGGCCTGGCGGTGGGGGAATTCGCCGTGTTGGGCAAGCAGGTGTTGACTTACGGAAAATCCCGGGAACGAGCCCATCTGGAAATGCTCGGGCCGAAGGCGGGTGTCTACGGGGACCGGAGGTCCCTTGAGGAGAAACTGCGGGAGTTCCTACCCGGGCCGGTTCACGGCACGGAATACGAAACGTATGCGGACGCGCGGGAAGTGATGGGACGCTTCCACGCCTGCTTTCTGGAGTAAAGTTCCCGGGCTATTCCGTGGGCAGCTTGTTCCGTTTGGCCAGCCGCCACTTGGTCAGCCGGAAAAACCAACGTCGCCGCGCCACCGGTTCGATGCCGGCGGAAAAAATCCGGTCAAAAAAATTAAGAATCCTTTCTTGGGAAAATTCTTTTGGGGGAGTGTTGTTCCTAAAGGGTGGGGCCCGAAGGTACCGCTCGTAAAGTTCCGGGGTTTCCTCGACATGGCAAACGTAATCCGCCAGTTCCTGATGATTGCGAAACTTGTGGGCGTCGATGAAGGCCTCGGGGTTGAAATAGTTCCCGGCGTTCCGGTCGCCCCAGAAAATCGGCACAGCGTAACTCGCCAGCGGGTCATACATTTTTTCCGTGGTCCAGCCAGGGACCTCCTTGTTTTCAAACGCCAGGACAAAGCGGTAATTCCGGTAAAGCGCAAGCTTGTCGGCGATGCCGCGGAAGCCGGTATTGTTCAGGCCGCGTCCCGGCGAATCGATGCGCCTCCGGCGGTTCAAAGCCTGGAAAAAACCGATGCGTTCCTGCACGCTTCGATTTGCGTAGCTGGAAAGTGCGACGCAAAACCGCGATTTCATCTTCCGGATAGCCGCCCAATCCTCGCCGCCGCGCACGAGGGGCTGGGGGGAGCGGTCGAATGCGAAAAGGGGGAGATACAAGACCCGGGGATCGTTTAGCTCGATCGGAAGGATTGCAAAATCGCATTCCTTCCAATTCGGGAGGTAGGTTTCGTGGTGGACATAGATTTTCACGCAGTTGTAGAGGCGGTGGCGGTGCCCGGTGAGGGCGTAGATCAGGTAGTCCGGACGTTCATCCCGCCGTACCGTGTATTTTTCCTCCAGGATCGGAAGAAAATAATTTTCGAATTGAGGGGGACAATCTGAAAAATTCAGGGAAAGGACGGGCTTGGTCATGGTTGGAGTTTCCTTTGCAGGAAGGTCAGCAACTGCTGGGCAGGACGACGAAAACAGATGTATTCCGCGATTGCGCGCTGCTCCTGCCGGGCATGTTCCCGGCGTACGGGATCCTGATCCCATGCCGACAGACGGCAGAGAGCCGAATCGAAACTTTTGGCCACCGTGGCCGGAGTGAAAAGCGATCGCTGCACGTAGGTTCGGGGATCCCCCAAGGACAGACACCCAGCCATGATGGCTTCGATCTGGCCGTTTCCCGTCAAAGGATTTCCATAAAGACTGAGATAATAACGAGAGGCGAGGAGATCCTGAGCCACTTTGGAAACAGAACCTTGGGGGCGACGAACCGGCCCAAAATGCCCGATTGCGGCCAGTTGTCCGGGCTCCAGCTTCGCGGCGGTTTTGCCCTCCACCATGATGCCGTTTCGCTCGGTTGGTTCCGGCCACACGCTTTGCCAGGAGTACGGGGATTGGAAAGAGTAAGGGCAGTCGATGGATTGGGGGCCGAGATTGGGTCGAACCGGGAAGCGGCGATGCAAATGGGTCAACGTGACGTCAAACCCTTCGGGCGGAGTCCGGCGTGCGGTTTTGGCGGTGGGGGTGCCTGGATCCACGGGAAAATACACCCAGAGAATATCGGGGTGTCGCCGGCGAATCCTCAAGGGGATGGCGATATCCAGGGAGATCACCATTTGATAATTATTCCAAGGAACGCTGTCCACGGTCACACTCAATTCCGCAGGGGATCGTCCATGGCCGAAACGGCCTTGGTGGGGTACTTGGGTTTGCTGGCGACGGAACTCCTCAAGATCCGTGGACGGATTACTTCCGGGGCTCTCCTCCCAAATCCTGCATTCCGGTGCCTCGTCCTCCCGCACGTGCCAAAAGTCGGCGCCCAGATCGGTCAAAAAACCCATGGGGCCCGTACGCATAAGGCTGGAGCGGACGGCTTCGGCTGCAGGGGCAAGGGAAAGACAGCAATATAGGTCGTTGTAAACACTCTGTTTGACCAGGGCGCATCGATGCGGGGCCCAGAAGGCGCGGAGTTGATCGGAGGGCGGGGTTTGGTCAAACGAGGCGGGCAGCGCTGAAATCTCGAGCCGATTCAAGATCGAACGAGGCATCAGGGCCAGCCCCCGTTGGATGGGATTCGGCCAACGGAAGAAATCGGGCAAAGATGTCATCGCGGCTCTCCTAAAGGCGGCCATTGGACCCGCATTGGTTTTGCTTCCCCTTCCGGATCGAGCTGTTCCCAGTCCAAGGCGGGTGGAGGGATGAGGCCACCTTCCAGAAGATGCAAAAAACGAAACCAAAGTTTGGCGGTGCGCATCCGGAGGGTTTTGCGGTCCACGTCACCCAAAGCGTTTTCCCCGTGGCGGCCGAGACGCTTGGCGATGTCGTCCTGGTGCCAGGTGAAAATTCCGATCGGTTGGCGAACGGAGACAAGTTTCAGTCCCAATTTCATTTGGCGGCGAAACCAGACGTGGTCGCCGACGACGCGATATTCGGCAGGGTAAGGGCACCGCTCCCAAATTTGTCGACGGTAGAGCAAGGAGCTGCTTTGGACTGGCATATGCCAATCCGCGTCGATCGGGCGGGGGATGGTGATCTGGTTGAAGAGATAGAGAAAGTTTAAATGCTCATCGAGCATGATGGTGGGGCCGAAAACGGCATCGGCTCTGGATTGTTCCAGTTTGGTCAGGGCATGGGTTAGGCCCGCGCGGTCGTACTGCTCGTCGGCATTCAGGTGACCCAGGATCCGGCCGCGTGCGGCAGCCATGCCCTTGTTCAGGGCGTCGTACATTCCCTGATCCGGCCCGGGGATGAGCCGGAGGTCCTTTTGTTGCTGGATATATTCGAGGGTGCCGTCCGTGCTGCCCCCGTCGCAGACGATGTGTTCGTAATCGCGTCCCTGCAGGGCATGCCGAACCGAACGAACGCAGAGTTCAATCCAACGGATCGAATTAAAGCACGGGGTGACGATGGAGATGTCCATCCGTGACTAAGGTGAGTTGATGCCCTGCTGGGCGGCCATGCGGGCGAAGTGGCCATCCTGCCGACAAAGGGCGGAGAATGTGCCACGTTCCAGGATTTGACCCTCGTGCAAAACGATAATCTCGTCCATGTTGGCCAGCGTGGAAAGTCGGTGGGCAATACAAACCACGGTGCGGCCTTCCTCCAGGTCGTCCACGGCCCGTTGCACTTCTGTTTCCGCCTCGGCATCAAGTGCGGCGGTGGCTTCATCGAGAATCAAGATCGGGGCGTTGCGCAAAAAGGCCCGGGCAATGCTGATCCGAGCTTTTTGCCCTCCGGAAAGCATGACCCCGCGCTCCCCCACGCGGGTTTCATAGCCTCGGGGTAGCTCCCGGATGAAATCATGAGCATAGGCCTGGCGGGCAGCTTCCTCGATTTCGGCTTGGGTCGCCCCCCGGCGGCCCAGGGCGATATTTTCCGCGACCGAACAGTCGAACAGGACCACATCCTGGCTCACCAGGGCGATCTGTTGGCGCAGATCGCGGATGGCGATCGTGCGCAGATCCCGGTCGTCGAGCGAGATGGTGCCCTGGGTGGGATCATAAAAACGGGGCAGCAGATTGATCAGACTGCTTTTTCCGGATCCGCTGGGTCCGGCCAGACCGAGCTTGAATCCCTTGGGAATGACCAGGTCGACCCCGCGGAGAACATGCTCGTGGCCGTAATCCATGAAAACCCCCTGCAGCCGGATTTTCCGGAGAAAAGGCGCCAGCGGTGGGGGATTCACCGGCTCGGGAACCGAGGCCTTGAGAGAGAAAAGTTTCTCCAGACGTTCGCAACTGACCGTGGCGCTAATCAAATCCACATGCATCTGGGCCAACCGCTTGATGGGGCTGGGCAACATGACGAGGCCAGTCAGAAAACCAACAAAATCGGATACCGGCTGGTGCGTGGCGAAGACCACAATGATAAGCAGTCCGAGTCCCAAGGTGCTGACGACTTCGATCACCGGGTTGACGAGTTTTCCAGCCTGAGTTTTTTTGATCTCCAGGCTGGCCAAGGCTTGGCTTTCCTCCCGATAGCGGGAAAGCTGGAGGTCCTCGAGGCTGTAGGCCTTGATGAGCCGGATTCCTCCCAAGGCCTCGATCAGTCCACTGCCTTGGCTGATGCCGATATGGAGGGATTTGCGGGCCAGCTGCTTTAGGCGGTTGCCGACAATCAGAATGGGGGTCACGACGATGGGAATGATTAGGATGGCTGCCACCGTGAGTTTGGCATCAATGATAATCATACCCATGATAATACTTAGCAAGGTGAACGGTTCTTTGATCAGATCCGTGAAACCGTTGTTCATGGCATCGAAAATCCGGCGCGTGTCTCCTCCAATGTGACTCGTGATATCCCCCAGAGTGGACTTATTGAAGTAATCCAGGGAAAGGGAGTGAAATTTTTCCAGCACCCGGATCTGCATGTCCCGCACAACCCGCACACTGACCCATGTCATGCAGTAGGCACTGAGATAGGTTGCACCGGAACGGAACAGCATCAGGCAGGGTAGAAAAAGGACGGCTCCGATGGCCTGAAGAGGGGTAATCGACTGGCCGATGCGAGGCAGAAGGAGATCGATTGCGGCGGAAAACTCGCGCGAAACCCTTTGGGGGAGTTCCTGGGAGTTTGTCGAGACGGCGGTGGCGGCAGGAGCCGGGCTGAGTCTTTCGAAGAGGGTTTTGGTGGCGAGAACGAAGGCTCCATTGCTCAGCCCGTAGGCCAGGGCAAGGGCGACCCCGAGGATAAAACGTCTCCGGTACGGCCAAAGAAAGGGAAGGCCGAAAGCTAGGACACGCCGTAATTGATTCACCATCTTAAGCTAGGGAAAAACGACCGGAAGGTCGAATGCGTAAGCCAAGGGATTTAACGGGCTTCTTCTAGATATTGATTGACCGCCTGGGAGGCCTTTTGGCGATAAAAGAACCAAGCGAGGTAGATAAAGTTCAGGGTGGCCCAGAGGCAGAGCAGGCCCAGATAGTGGCGACCGCAGGGGCCCATCATGGGAAGAAGACGCCAGAGGGCAAAGGCGGCCAAGCCCAACCAGAGTGTGACCCAGTGTAGGGTGAAGAAACTGAAGAAGCGGAGGGGGGCGGAGGGAACAAAGCCGCCAATCTTGGGGGCATCGATAGGGTAGAAATAGAGATCCTCGATCTCGGATCCGACAAGCGTGCCTTTGCCCAAGGCCTTGTTTAAACGACCCTCTACAAAGCGGGCGTGGAGGCGGGCGAAGTCGACAAAGTGGAGATAAAAACAGGAATGGGTCCCGGCGGTGATCACGAGCAGGGGAACAAGGGCCAGAGAGATCGGGCTATCCCAGAGAAGGCAGCCGATCACCAGCACGAGAAAGAAGTAAAGGCCGTGAAAGAACTTCTTGTGGTAGGCATATTGCATCTCCCGCATCCGGCGGAGCTGCTCCATCCAAACGTGAATTTTCAAATCCTCCCTAGGCATGGTTCTCATTTTGCCCCCTCTACCTCTCTAGGACAACATTTGGGGTTAGATTAAAACATCTTTCAAACTAACC
>Ga0214923_10004321_pt1 | contig 17236 bp, 15 predicted proteins | sample LL1510_MetaG_FD_177993 | JGI IMG/M metagenome (GOLD analysis project Ga0214923, IMG submission 177993) | Freshwater microbial communities from Lake Lanier, Atlanta, Georgia, United States - LL-1510 | ecosystem: Environmental > Aquatic > Freshwater > Lake | place: USA: Georgia | collected... | reverse complement strand
TGAGATCATATACGTTATCGATAATATTTTCGCGCTTTAATTGCTCCTTATAATCGTCATGATACACAAATAATATATCGCTACAATGGTCACATACTGTTCTATTTATCTCTTCTAACATTCTTTTATCATATGATCTCATACCAGCTTCTATATGACCTATTTTATACCCCTCTTTTTTTAAAGGAAAAGATATTCCCGCTGAATTAGAATCTCCTAAAAATAAAATTAAGTCAGGATTTATTTTGTGATTTGTAAATAACAAAGGAAGTTCTTTACTTAAATAACTTATCTGTTCAAAATGATTAGAAGATTCTTTTCCTGTATTTAAAATATAATCTGGAGTACGAATGTTCAATTGTTTAAAAAACACATCCGAAAGATTCGTATCATAATGTTGTCCAGTATGTATCAATATGTGATTAAATTTTTTATCTAATTCTTTAAACACATTAGACATACGAATAAAATCAGGTCTTATACCGGTTATAGTTACAACTGTTTTCATTTTATGTCTTTCATAATACTCAATATATTTACCTGTATCTTTAAAATGAGTTTCTTTTTTTACAAAAATTTCCATGTTATTTTTATAATCAGAAATACTATTCCATGGTGAATATAAATTTCTATTATGAAAAAGATGAAAGCCTCCATTTTTTGTTTGTTCAGATGAAATATTTACAATTTTAATATTATTACTTTTCACCCTTAAAAGAAAGTCATTATCATCGTAATAATTTCCAAATGAATAATCATAGCTAAATTCTTTTATTAGTTGAAATGTTTTGAAAGTCATGCTTGTTAAAAAATGCCACATTTCATTTCGTAATATAGAATGTTGATACCACTTCATAGTATTTTCCAGTAAAGGATTGTTATCATAAAATATATCAGAATCTAAGTAAGGCAAGCTATAAATATACTCGTTATATTCAAAACTTGGCGAATTTTTAACATCAAACACATAATAATTTTCGTCAGTAATATTTGAATTAACATATGAAAGCACATCTCCTATATGACATACTTCTCCATTTTGAATAACTATTTTATCCCCTTTTATATATTCAAAACCTATATTGTAGTTTACACAAGGATTACTCCAAATTTTTTTGCGACTATCAATTTCAATAAAATCAACGTAAAAAGGATATTCTTGTAATTTATCTATAGAAAGTTTGTCAATATCTGAATCGTCCACGATAACAACCTGTATATTTTTAAAACTACTATTCGCTATAGTTTTTAAAGTAAAATAAACCTGTTTACTTCTATTATGGGAGGTCATGATAATTGTTATTGTATCACTTGTGATATCTTTATTGTTAATACAAACGTGTGTGTAATAATCAGAAATATTATTTTTAAGTATGTCAATCTTATCAATATTATCAATTAAATTTTGCATTTTATTTTGATTATTTTTTCTTTAAATATATTTTATTTGGTAATTTTTAAGCTCAAATATTTGTTTTTCTAAACTTGGTATTTCAAATAATAAAGGATAGTTTGTACCTAATGTTTTATCTATCAAATTACCTTCTTTTGTTTTTATAATATCTATAGGTAGACTATACACTTCTTTTATTATACAACATAAATCATATTTACTTTTAGCTTCAGGTGAATATATATGTCTTACACCAATCCAAAATAAATCATTTTGAATCATGTTACAAATTATTTTAGCATATTCTAAACATGATATTCCATTCCATAAATGATTAACATATCCTTGTATAGCACCTTTACTATTTTTCACCCACTCTAAAAAAGAATATTTATTGTTAAGCTCTTCTCCTATTATAGATGTTCTAATTATGGTACAATTTAAATTTTCTCCAAGTGATTTAGTTATACCATATACACCTTTTTCATCGTGAAAATCTGATTCTACATAATTCCCTTTATAACCGCTAAAAACACAATCTGTTGTTGGTTGAATCATTTTACATAAATACTTGTTTGAATATTTACATAATAACTGAGGAAAAATGCTATTTATCAAAAAATAATCGTTTAGATTTATTGTGTTATTACTACTTACTCTTTGTGGTATTAATCCAATACAATTTATTATACATGTTTTATCGTTTATATTTTTAGATATTAAAAACTCTTCTAAAGAACCTAGACTAGTGCTTATATTAAATTCATTTTTAGTTATAGGTATAACCTCGTATAATGTAGTTCTTTTCAGATATGTATACACATACCTTCCAAGCATACCATTTGCGCCAAAAATAAATATTTTTTCAATCATTTTTAAAGTTCATTTATATCTTTAAATCATAATTTAAATATTTAACTTTATTTTCACTTTAAGTTTTAGATATTTAAATATCTAAAAATTTATTTTTTGTATGTCACAAACCATGAACCAGTTCTCATCATACCACATTTTTCGCAAAAATCATTTAACTCTTCTTTGTAACTTAAAATAAGTTTATATTTTATCGAATATATTTTTTGTAAAAATACTTTGATTTTGATAGTAGTAATAGTTAGGTATTTCTACATCTTTCATATGTATAGTATCATATGTATAACCTATTAATCCTATACAATACTTATGTATAGAAATCGCAAATGCCAAAGGAGAGGATAAATTTCCAATAAAACAATAACATCCTGCAATACTCTTAAACATATCTTCTACATTTTTTACAACATAATAAGGAAAACATGTTTTAGATTTTAGACAAAAATTATCATACTCAATTTTGTTAAAGCATATAAACATTATATTTTTCGAATACGGCAAATTATTATACTCTATATCTACATATCTAGACATAGATACATTTATTAATGTATAATCTTTAAACTCGTTATTTGGTTCAATATTAATCCATTTATTTTTCGCCCAATCAACATTATAGTAATCTAAAAAAATTTTATACCAATTTGTTTTATAGAGTAACGGAGATTCTGTCCATGCAGAAAGATTTATATCACAATATTCATTACTATATAGTTTAAACTCATTTACATAATTTTGTTTTTTTAAAATAGTATATAAGTCGCTGTGTGCTGTTTGTGCTCCTAAATAAAATTTTTCTCTATTGGTATCTGTTATATATATATTTGCTTTTCTACCAGTTTTTAAAAAAAATTCGTAACATATAGATAGCTGATGAATAAAATCTCCTAAACGACCACCGCTTACATAATTAATTGGTAAAAAATTAAAGACATCTGTATCTTCAAAATCACATATTATAATTTCATCTATACTTTGTCCTTCATCATTTGAAAATATAAAATTTGGGGTTGAATTTAAAGACGAAATTATTTTAACTAATTCAATATTATTGGTACAAAATATAACTTGATCGTACAAAACACTTAACATGTTTATTTTACTTAAATTAGAATAATATGAGTCAAAATCGACCTTAATTTTTATATTATTACTAGCATAGCTTTTTTGTTCTTTAATATTAGAATTAAAATTCAGTATGTTTTTAACGCGAAAACGATATTGATTATAATTAAAAATTTTATTTGATATAAAAGCAAAATTTTCGTCGAGTATTTTTGTTGATTTTATTTGATCTGTAAATAACCATATTTGATAGTTTATCCATTTCAATATATTAAAATAGAAAATATTTTGATTTTTTAAAAACTCAACCTTTGATAGCTCTTCTAATTCTTTTTTAATTTCTATTAACTTATTTTCATCTTTTATAATTTCTTTTTTTAATTCCAAAATACTTAACTTATCTAGAAGTTCTCCGGTACTTAAATTTACACATAGATTCATTTTATTAAAAATAAAAGTAATCTTTAAACTTATTTTTAAAGTTTAAAAATTTTTTAAAGATTTTTAAAGAGTTGTGGTCCTTCAAATCTTCTTTTCCATCCTAATTTATCCAGTTTTTCGGGCTTTCCATTTAGTTGTGCTTCAGAAAAATTTCTATTATAAGAATTAAACTCTATAATAACTTCTTCTTCAGTATAAAATAAGTTTTCTTTTTCAATTAACAATAAACCACCTTCTTTATAAAGATTTATAATTATGTCTTTTATAGATATATAATCATCACCGCAAACTATATAATCTTGAGCTTTTTCTTGTTTACTTATTATTATAAGTGCGTTTGCAACATCATACGCATGATTAATGTTTCTGTAACTACTTATATCACCTAATTTTAAAATTTTTTTATTACCCATTTTCCATTCTTTTATATGATTAGTGCATTTTTTCACAAGAAAAGTATCTTTTCTAAAGGGACTTTCTGTTGTAAATAATAGAGCATTTGATGTCCATTTGTTTTCTTTTTCTCTGTAAAATTTAACCATTTGATGTGCCAATAATTTTGCAAACGCATAAGGGTGGGTAGGATTATAGTTTGTATCATCTTCTGTTATTAGATATGTACCATTACCTTTGTATATTTCACAACTTGATGCATTTACTATTTTACAATTATTTTTCATTTTATCTATTATTTTACAGATAAAAATACCATTAATCTCTAAAGTTTTAACTTTATTTTTTACACATTCTTCTGAATTTGTTAAACTAGCTAAATGATATATAATATCAGGGTATATATTTTTTAAAATATTTTCTAAATCACAACTAGAATCAAAAATATCACAATTTTCGAAAAATGAATCATAAACCTTATTTCTAACTAGTCCAAAAATTATACAACTATCTTTTAATAGTTCTACTAAATAACGTCCTATCTGTCCTTGTATTCCGGTTATAAAAACTCGTTTTTTTTTGTAATAACTTCGAACTTTGGAAGAGGAAAAATCAAAGAACCTCCATCTTCTAAGTATTTTGATTCTCTTTTTACAATCTCTTCCTTAAAATGCCAAGGTAGAACTAACATATAAGGAGGCGGATTTAATCTCATTTCTTCTTCCATTATAATAGGGATATGAGTACCTGGTGTATACCTATTTAACTTATCGGGATTTCTTTCAACAGCATACTCAAATAAAGTATTATCTAAATTTGCATATTGGAGTAAAGTATTACCCTTGGTAGATGCTCCATAAATATAAAATTTTTTTCCTAAATCTTTGTGAAATTTAATAAACTCTTTTGTTTTATTTATTTCATCTTTGCAATTTTGAAACCAGTTAACATATGTTTGAGAAGAATACAAATGTTTCTCATTGTCTAATAACTTTTCAAGATTTAACTCTGTAAACAGGCTATCTTTTTTTGCAACTTTTAAACGCATGCTTCCACCATTACATTCATTAAAAGAAATATCTATACACTTAAAATTTGAAGCATTAAGTATATCCAATATATTTTTAATATTATAATATTCTAAATGTTCATGGCATATAGTATCTAAACTATTTTTTTCAATCATAGATAATGCATAACTTTGCTCAAATGACCAAATTCCATTATCTTCTAATAGATTGTAAATATCAGTCGCAAATTCAATTGGATTTGGTAAATCGTAAAACATAGCGATACTTGTAACTATTTTAAATTTTTCAGTTTTAAAAACATCTCTTATATTTTTATATGTAAAATAAGTTGGAATTAGGTTTATTTCTGTATAATAAGATTCAAATTGTTTTCCTGTTGGATCACAGCCTACTTTATTACATTTACCATAATATTTTAAAAATGTGGCATCGTTACTTCCAATATCAAGAACCCAATCATCTTGATTAACAGGTGCAGTTAATTGTACTTCTGAATTATATTGTTTTAAATGTTCCCTCATAGTATTGCTCACATTACTTTTATATCCGTAGTTATTTTCATACATATCTGATTGTGATATAGTATTTTTTAATTGAACAAGAGAACAATCTTTGCACATGACAAGCACAACAGGTGCAATAGGTACATTATCTATTTCATTTTTTAAAGGAAAACGAGAAGCTAAATATTGATTTCCAAGATTTACAACATCAATAAGATTGGAAGAGTTACAAATTCTACAATTTAATAGTATAGTATGCATTTATAATGTAAAAATAAATGTTTAAATTATAATTTAAACATTTATTTTAATTTTTAAAATGAACATATTATTTTTTAATCACTCAAAGATAGCTTGTGGTGTGTATCAATACGGATTACGTCTTTACAATATTTTAAAAAAAGATAACAGCATTAACTACATTTACCAAGAAATTGATACATTAAATGATTATGAAAAAGTTCTTAACACTTACAAATCAGTTCAAATTATTATATATAATTATCATGTATCTACTATGCCTTGGTTATTTTATACTGAAAAAAGTAAGCTGAATATTGGAATAACACATGAAATAAATGTTGCAGGACCAGGTTTCGATTATGTCAATAATTTATTTCAAATATTTATAAATAATGATCCAACAAAAGAAGATAGATATACTATACCAAGACCGATATTTGAAAATATCGAGAATATTCAGCCTATAATTTCAAATCAAGTAATAAAAGATTTTATAGAATATAAAGAAGAAAATGTACCAATTTTTGGTTCTTTTGGATTTGGATTTACAAATAAAGGTTTTGATAAAATTGTTAAGTATATAAATTACAACTATAATAATGCTATAATAAAATTTCTTATACCTATGCCTTATTTTGACCCTGATAAAGAAAAAAATAATTTTATAGTTAGAAACGCTTGTTATAGTTCAAATTATAAAAAAAACATAAAACTTATGATATGCAATGAATTTTTTACAAATGAAGAACTTTTGTTTTTCTTAAAGTCAAATACCGCAAATATATTTTTATATGATTATATGGAAAATAGGGGTATTTCAAGTACAATAGATTATGCTTTATCTGTGAAAAAACCCTTAATAATATCTGATAGTTATATGTTTAGACATATTTATAGTGACGATATCTGTATTTATAAAAATAACCTTGAAACTTGTTTAAAAAATTCAATTAGTTACTGCAATAAATTTTTAGAACAATATAGCCATAAAAATATGATTGATAAATTTAGAAATATTATAATGAATTTTTCAAATAGTCAAGCAAGTCAAGATATCTTTGTAATTAATTGCTTGAAAAAAAAGAGAAATGGTACTTATGTTGAGATTGGATCTCATTGTCCGAATAGTTTTAGCAGTAACACATTTATATTAGAAAAAATTTATGATTGGAAAGGGGTTCTTATTGATTACGATTCTTCTTTTGAGGAATCTTATAAAAAATCAAGGCCAAATTCACTTTATATTATTAACGATGCTCGAAAAATAAATTATAGAAAATTTTTAGATGAAAATAATTTTCCTTTACATATTGATTATTTACAGATAGATCTTGAAACAAATAATAAATCTACCTTAGATGTTTTAAACATACTAGATTTTGATGTTTTCAACAAATACAAATTCGCGACTATTACATTTGAACATGATATTTATACAGGGGATTGGTTTAATACGAGAAATTTATCTAGAGAAATATTTAAAAAAAATGGTTATATATTAGTCTTTCCAGATGTCAAAGTATATTATGAAGGAAAATATTGTCCATTTGAAGACTGGTATATTCACCCTGATTTGATAGACATAGAATTTATAAATAAAATAAAAACGGAAGAAAGTTTGTTTCATAAAGATATAATCACTTGCTTAAATAATAATCTAAACAACTAAATTATTATATAATAAAGATGATATATAATAACTATCATGGAGAGTTTCACAATGGAAAATATGTCGATGAAGTATTAAGAGAATATTTTCCAGACCCATTTTATAAAGGAGTGTTTTTTGACATAGGAGCATTTGAACCCATAAGAATATCAAATAGTTATCATTTTGAAAAAAATAATTGGGATGTTTATTGTTTCGAAGCAAACACAGACTTAATTCCAATGTTAAAAGAATATAGAAAGAATGTCTTTAACTATGCAATATCTAATGAAAATAAAGATTCTGTTGAATTTAATATAGTTGATAGCGGACCTTGGACTGCAGGTTTTTCAGCTATTGAATTAAATGAAGAATATAAAAAAATATTTAACTGGAAAGATACGTTTAATATAAAAAAAATTCTGGTGCCTCAAAAAACTTTAGACACAATAATTGAAAATGAAATACCAAACATTAAACATATCGATATAATTTCAATTGATGTTGAAGGTGGTGAATTAAATGTTTTAAAAAGTCTGGATATAAATAAATATAAACCTAAGATTATGGTAATAGAGAAAGTAACTGAATCAAACGTTATTGAAAATTACCTTAAACAATTTAATTATAAATTACACAAGACAATAGAGTATAATCAATATTTCTATTTAAAATATTAAAAAATAGAATAAAATGAAGTTTTTGATATGTATCGCATTTCATTATCCAAATAATCACATAAATTACTTGCATAGTGTAATCGATAATATTATACTAACTTATACTTGCTATAAAAGAATATGTGTCGATACCAATAGTTATGAGGCTAAAAATTTATTAGAATATAAATATAAAGATTATATTGGTTTTGAACTTGAAATTATTGTTCATGATAATTTAGAACATCCTTTTTTATTAACATCTGTCCATAGGGACTATATTTTCAAACATATTAATGAATATGATTTAGTTATGTATTCTGAAGATGATATACTAGTAACTTATAATTCAATATTAGATTTTCTCGATAAATTAAAAGATTTATGGCCTAAATATATACCTTGTTTTAAAAGATGTGAATATTCGAAGATAAAAAGACAACATGCTTTTCTTGATGTTGAAGGAAAACAAACTATTGAATATACAGATATCATAGAAATAAATGATAAACAATATTTTACTCCTACTTATCCAAATTCTGCATATCAAGGATGTTGGATATTACCAACTAAATTACTACTTGAATCTATGGATTTGAATGGATTTTTAAATAAAACAACATATAGAGAACATATGGCATCATATACTCTTGGTCCTCCACCATACAATACATATGATAATACTTATTTAGGTACTAATTTTTTAAATAAGATACCTTTATTTGAACTAAATAATGAAAATCAAATACACAATAATTGTTTAATATTTCACCTTGAAAACTGCCATGTAGATATTGTTTATCCAACTTATTTTGATTGGTGTTTAATTAATGATTTGATTATAATGAAAAAATAATTTTAAACCATATCTAAGTTTAAAATTATATTTTGTAATTTGTAAGTGTGTACCTAACCGCGTCTTTTATATTTTTTATTTTTGGAAATAAACTTTGTAATAGTGTAGTATCAAGATAAGTATTCGATCTTTTTGAACTTAATATATCATCTTGTTCTTCAATCGTAAAATTTTTCCAAGTAAATTTTGGATCAACTATTTCTTGGTACATCTTTAAAATCTCATTATGGCTAATAACTCCCGGATTTACCATATTTATAGTACCTGAATATTTTTTTTTCATAAGTTCAAAAATACATGGTAATAATTCTGGAATAACTGAAATAGAATTCGGTACAGAACATATCTTTTCATATTTTGTTATTTTTGTAATAAAATTTTGAGGTTCATTATATTCTGTTATAGGCATTCTTATTCTTACATTCAAAACGTTAAAAACATCTTTTAAATATTGATCTGTATATCCTTTTACTATCGAATAACTTGAACCATAAAAATTAGGTTTATCTTCCTCTAAAAATTTATAACAATTTTCAGGTTCATCTTGTACTTTCTTTATATCTTCTTTGTACTCAAAAATACATCCTGTACCAATATAAGTATAGTGAATATCTGTGTTTTTTAAAATTTCATAGAGTAATATTGGAGCTAAAAAATTATCTCTCATATTCTCTACTAACTTATTATCTTGTTCAAGATAATCTATAGTTTTATATTCTTTATCTCCTATAAATCCATGAGTTCTTCCTATAAAAGATATTACATGTGTTGGAGATATTTCTTTTATTTCCGTCTTAATATTATTTTTATTTTCTATATCAACCCTAGTTTTAGCTTCTACAAATAAGATATTTAGTTCTGTCAAAAAATTTTTGAATTTTTGACCAAGCCAACCTTTTGAACCAAAAATTAAAATCTTCATATTTTTATTTATTTATTTTATATTCTTAAATAGAATTAGAGATTAAAATATGTTTTATTGTAACTTAACATACCTTCAACTCCCAAATTTTCTATTAAATGTATTTTTTCATCCGGTATCATTTCTACATACATTCTTTCAACCATATTACAACTAGTTGATAACACATTTTGACCTTCTATTAGTATCTTTTTGTAATTTTCAATTTCATTAACAGGAATAGAGTATAATCCAGTTGTAAAAACTTTTTTATTTATAGATATATCTATATGTGGTCGAAAACAATACTTATCTTTTACATAACTTAAAATATCAAACTTATCTGTTAATTTATATCTTGCTGTTATCTTAAAAATATAAGATACATCAAACACATTTAAAATATTTTTAACTGCATATTCAATACCCCTTTCTAATAATTTAAGTTCTCCATGACCTATATTTTGAGAATGATTTATATAAGGATATATACTTTCATCGTTTCCAAGTTCCAATACAATATCATAATGTCTCCTATATTCATATTTTTCAAAATCTGTAAGATTGCTTCCTTCTATTAAAATACAAATTGAATTTGGAACTTTTTGTTTTATACTATTTAAAGTATCTGTTATTTGCTGTCTTCTTTCGTTTCTTTGAAATGATTGGTATCTATTTGGAGATGTCATAGAAGCTACTAAAAATATAGCTGAATATGAAATCTTAATATGTTTAAAAATTATATTTTTCATAGCATTTATATTAACTGGTAAATAAGATTGTATTACAGAAAAATAAGATTTTTTGTCTTCTATAGACTTTTGAACAATATTTTTCATATTTTCTTCTGTTTCATAGTATAAAATATTTCTTTCTAAATCATGTTTCCAAAGTGGATATCCTTCTATGGTATAGAAATTTGTTTTTTCTTTCATCATCAAATATATCCAATAAAGAGTATATTCTGTAAATTTCATTTCACATATAATTTTTTGCCAATCCGAACCATATATAGAATTCAAATAATTTATTAAAGATCTTACTTCATCTACTATTAAAACTTGCGGCGTTACACCCATTAAAAAATTTTGGTTATATAATTTAGTTATGTCAAATTTTAAAATATTTGCCGAATTTAACCACCATTTTGAATTTGTTGAAAAATATTTATTATTCAACTCTTGCCAAGGCTCAAAACAATATTTTATTTTAGTACTATGAAATAAATCATCATAACCTAATGGTTGATTTAAATACAAATCACTATCTACTACTAAATAATATTTTGTTTCTAAAATTAAACTAATAGTTAGCTTAATTATTTGTTGTTTATACCAACCTTCTAGATTATATATGTCACTACTAATTAAAGTATTTTCATCTATATATTTAAAAGGTATATTAGGGTACATTCTAGTATATTTTTGCAAAGGTGTAACATTAGATAAAGGACATACAATATAAAAATAATCAAGTTCTTCACAATTTAAAAATTTACTATATAAAGATAAACTTATTTCTGAGAATATTTTAAACGAATTTAAATCGTTAATTTTTAAAGGCATTATGATGCTAAATTTCTTCATTTTATTATTTTTATTTTTTAACTTTTAAACTTAAATTTAAAAATAAAACATAAAAAATAAAAAAATAAAATGACTTCTAAAAATATAATAATTACAGGTGGATGTGGTTTCATAGGTCACCATTTTGTAGAACATATTTTACGAAAAACAAACTGGAATATTTATATACTAGATAAGCTATCTTACGCTTCTTACGGATTAGACAGAATTAGAGACATGGGTATACTAGAAAATAAAAGAATAAAAATATTTACTTTAGACTTAATTAATCCTCTTTCTGAAGGTATTATAAAAGAGTTAGGAGAAAATATTAACTTTATAGTCCATATGGCAGCTGAAACACATGTAGATAACTCTATTAAATATCCTACTTATGTTATACATAACAATATTATGAGTACTCTTAATATTCTTGAATACGCTAGAACTTGCAAAAATCTTGAAAAAATGTTTTATTTTAGTACAGATGAAGTTTATGGTTCTGCTCCAAATAATGTTTCATATAGAGAAACAGATAAGCATAATCCGACAAATCCATATTCAGCATCAAAGTCTGCCGGTGAACAATTATGTATTGCTTATGAAAATACATATAAGGTACCTATTATTATGGTAAATGTTATGAATGCATTTGGAGAAAGACAACATCTTGAAAAGTTTATTCCAAAATGTATAAAATATGTTCTTGAAAATAAAACTATTCCTATCCATAGTGATGAAACATGTTTAAATTCAGGTTCTAGATTTTATATTCATGCGCGTAATATCGCAGCTGCTATTTTATTTTTAATTAAAAATGGAAATATAGGAGAGTTATACCATATAACCGGAGAAAAAGAAGTTACTAATTTAGAAATGGCATATTTTATCTCTAAGATTATTGGTAAAGAGCTCAAATTTGAAATGGTTAATTTTCATACAGATAGACCCGGACATGATTTAAGATATAGTTTAGATGGTTCCAAACTATTTTCTTTAGGATTTAAACTTCCTCTAAATTTTGAAGAATCTTTGAAAAATACAATTTTATGGACTTTAGAAAATAAGGAATGGATTGATGAATAATTTTAAATAGAAAAAGATTTTTCCCATTCTTTCTCTTTTATTCTAATAGGATGATTTTCCAAGTTTCCAACTTCATGATACTTAACTACCTCCTTGTAAAATTTTTTTATTTTTGGAATCGATTTATTCCACCACTTTCTATCTCTTCTTATCTCTACATATTGTAATTCACCTTTATCTCCATCTTCGTTCGAATTTATATAAAACTCAACATAATGTGCGATATCGTAGTTTAAAATATTCATATATACTTGACATTGTATCCAATAATAAATAGGTATAGTCAATGATGCTTCTGGTTTTTTCATAGGACATTTTATCTCGACAATACAATCCATATTTGCATCTAGTTTTCTCTTTTTTTGATTCGGTGGTTGTTTATTTAATGTTGTAACTCCATCTACTCTACCAGTTATCCACTCATACTTTGGATGTTTACAACTTATTTGTTGAGTTTCAACCATGTTACCTGTATATTTTTCATACATTTTAATAGCATAAGTTTCATATTTATTCCCATGCTCTGTAAATTTATTTCCATAAAAGTTTTTTTTAATTATCTTAGATTTTAGACATTCATATGGACTTTCAAAAGGATTTAAATTTAAAATACTTGAAAAGTCGCGAGCTGTTATAGTTGGCATATTCTAAATATTATTTTTTTATTTTTAAATTTTAGTTTAAAATTAAAACATTAATAATAAAAAATAAAAATGTCTCAACTATTTGAAAACTATTACAACGATAATACATGTACTATCGAACCCAATAATATTAATACAAAAGAAGTACAAACAATTACTTCTAATAACGAAGATATTTATGTTATAACTATAGATGACAAACCATATTTTTATCAAACAAACTTAGAAGAAGCAAGAGCAAAGCTATTAGATATATCAAAGCAGTTAAATAATAAAATTAACGAAAATGACTATTACGATTGCTATATTTGTCAAAAGCTCGAAGATGAAATCATAATTGTAAATCAACTTGATTTCGTACTCTTTACAAAAAATTACCCTTTGCATAGCGTCAAAATTCACAAAGTCGTAAAATTCTAATTGTGATTTAAAGACAAAAATTTTTTTTGAATAAAAATGTCATTAGTTCCTGAATTTAATTATGATGATTTTTTTTCATTGCGTCAGATTATACCTATAAAAAATTTTGATATAGATGTAAAAGAAACAGATACTTCTTATATAATAAGAGCCGATTTACCAGGTGTAGAAAAAGAAAATATTGATGTTAAGTTGGATAATAATATGCTAAAAATTTCTTCAGAGAGAAAGAATGAAAGAACAGACATGACCGAAAAATATCATTATTTTGAAAGAAGTTATGGAAAATCTTCTAGATCAATTTATTTATCATCGAAAGTTAATTCCGAAGATATAATTGCTAGTTATAAAGATGGAGTTTTACACCTTACAATTTCTAAAAAAAATTGATTTAACAAATAAAAATGTTTATTATATATAACATGAAATTAGCCTTTGGAATTAATTCTGGAAGTGGTAAAGATACATCCGTTGACTATTTAATAACCAAGTATGGAGGAAAAAAATATTTTTTCGCTTCTCCTCTTTATAACATATTATTTTATTCTCAAAAAACTTTAAATTTACCTTTAGAAAAAAACAGAAAATTTTTACAGACTTTTGCAGATTTTTTTAAAAATGAAACATCTGAAAATATATTCGTCGATCTATGTTTAAAAGACATAGAAAAAGCCTCTCCTTTTGAAAATATTTACATATCCGATCTTAGATTTGAGAATGAATTTACTGCTTTAAAAAAAGCAGGATTTAAATGTGTTAAAATTGTAAGAGATGTAGATAATACCTTAAGAATAGGTAATGGCTCTACTAATCATAATAGCGAAAATTCCTTAAAAAATTTTACAGATGATAAATGGGATTTTATAATCTATAATAATTCTTCAGTTAAAGACCTTTATACCCAGCTCGATGAAATTGTAAAAAAATATTAAGCTTTAAATAAGCTTGATATTTAAGTATATTATAAAGTTCTACAAAAATCAACTGCATCTGTAGTTGAAATATTGTCAAACAACATTTTAACTGATTCAACCATTTGTTCCTCATCTTCTTTTATTTTTGCAAATCTCTTTTTTTGCACATTATCATCACCATGTAAATTAAACTTGTCATTCATAGTTGGTAAATAAGTACAACATTTTCTTATAGTATTTCGTAAGAGTATATTGAACTCTTTTGGCTTACTTAATATATGAATACCATGTAATAACTGCTCGCAGTCATATTCTGTTATACAACTTGATGTTGCGTAATCTTTTCTAAATTCATTATCATTAAAACTACTAAAATATAATCTTCTGAAAAGTTCTATCAAATAAGGTTTTATATTATCTATAAAATTATTTGAGAATTCTTCTAATCTACAATCCATCTTCCAATATCTTTTTTCCGGTTTTTTTGCGCTATTTACATCTTCTAAAATATAAAAACTATATGGATCAGTTTCTTCATCCGATGAACTTTTTAGTTTTACATATATAATATTGTTAAAACCATAGTTATTAGGTACAAACATCTCAATCATATCTTTTATTGTAAATAAAGCTGTACCATATGTGAAAAATTTACGAAATAATTCTTCTTTATCTAAAGGCGTAAAGAAGCTTGGGCATTCATTAAAAAATTTTAAGGACGACTTAAATCTTTGAATATCATCTATCTCTAAAATAGTATTTAAATAAGAGCCATATGATATTAATCTCATATCTATACTATTCATACTCTTGGAAATCGTATCTACAATTTTTCTATTTGGAAATTCCTTCAAATTTTTAAAAATGTTTTCTAGGATTTTAACGTGACCTTCCAACAATTTTATATATTTATTATGCGGCATACATTCTATTAGTCTTAGTCTAGCTTTTTTTATATTTTCTAAACTTTTAGTATAGGTTCTATTCTGTTTTATATTTTCAAAACATTCTTTAAAGATTATTTCAGACTCTTTTATAATATTTATGTATGCATTTTTCTTATATTCTATTTCTTGTTTCTTAATATTTACTTTAGTTTCTAATTCATCGGCTGAAATTTCAGTTGCTAATTCTATATTAGCTATTTTAAGTTGTTTATAAGTATTCTTTTTAAATCCAGGTAACGAAGGAGAAGATTTTTGAGATAAACTAGTGTTATTATTACACATAGAAATATCTTCTATTATCTTTGAATATTCATCCTTCAAGATTATCTTATCTAAATTTTCTATTTCAGATAAATCTTTTTTGGTTTCTTCTTTTTGTCTCTTCTTTTGATTTATTATAACCGGTTTGTCTTTCTCCTTTTCTTTTTCTTTTTCTTTTATTTCCGGAAATATAAAATGAGCTGGCATTTCTGATATTATTTTTGGTATTTTATTATTCTTAAAATATTTATCAAGCTTTTTTTCTATTCTTAATAAAACTTTTAATTGTATATTTTCTTCTTCACCTTCTTCGTCAGATATTAATTCATATGACAAATTATCTTCTTTTATTTCTTCTTTACACGATAAAATATGTTTATCAATATTAGTTATACCTGGGGTTGAAAACTTACATTTTTTACATACAAACAACACATCTTTATACTTCGAACATTTTTTTGTATGTTTTGCAAGTTCATCATTAGTTTTAAAACTTTCTAAGCAATATTCGCAATTCATACTGATATTTAAAATTCCTTTTTAAATAATCATTTTTATTTTTTAAACAAATATTAAAGCTGAAAAATAGCTTTAATATTTACTTTTTTACTTTTTTTATTTTTTTTATTCAAGTCATAATACTCAGAATACATCTTTCTGGATCTCTACATACTTTTAAAGTATAAATTAGTATGTTACTTCCTCTTTGACAATGATTTGCAGATTGATAATTAATATTTAATCTAGGACCATATGAATTTTGCCATGTAACAGTATGTGTAATCATTTTCTGATTACCATTTTCATCTAGCATTGGATTTATATAATATACTCTATGTTCAGATACAAGTATTTTTCTAATTTGAATTAATGGTATAAATCCCAATAATCCTTCATCATTAATAAATATTTTAAGATAGGGATAATCAACAAAAGATGACATACTACGATCTCCAGATGGGAGAAGTAATCCATCACATTCGTAAAACCAATTATCATCTTTATTTTGAATAAATTGTCTTAAATAATCTTTGCTAAAACATATAATATTTGATCCTAATTCATTTGGATTACCATTTATAAATAAAAATGTATCTGTTTCGGATAAATATTCAGCAATGTCTTGATTTTCATCTAAAATTATATCTTTACAGGTTGTAAAATCAAAAGTTCTTTCATCTATATCTTGACTATCAAATTCAAAAGCTTCTAATTCTCCTAGTATTTGTGATCTTGGTCGTACTGGTACTGGTGCTGGTGCTAGTATTGGTGCTGGTGCTAGTATTGGTGCTGGTGGTCGTGCTTGTGAATATGAAGAGTTTATAGGTAAATAGTTTGTTGGTGAATATGAACGGCTTGTTGGTGAATAGTTTGTTGGTGAATATGAAGAGTT
>Ga0214923_10004320_pt1 | contig 17239 bp, 17 predicted proteins | sample LL1510_MetaG_FD_177993 | JGI IMG/M metagenome (GOLD analysis project Ga0214923, IMG submission 177993) | Freshwater microbial communities from Lake Lanier, Atlanta, Georgia, United States - LL-1510 | ecosystem: Environmental > Aquatic > Freshwater > Lake | place: USA: Georgia | collected... | reverse complement strand
GTGTTTCGCCAATGCGAGTTCAAAGCCCGATCGGGGAGCCTCGGGAGCGGGGCGTAGCGTCTTGTGGGGAAGTAGCACCGCGCCGCATTCGCCCGAACGGAGTGAAATCGAGAGCTGCAGGGCATGGCTCGGCGTTGAGAGTTCCAAGACGAAAGTTCGTTTCTGAAATCCGTCAGGGTGAACCGGAAATGAGGGCACAAACACACGGTTTACGCGGGCCCCCTCGATCGCCCCCTGCAGGAGGAGGACCCATTGTTCAAGGTCACGGCAGCTCATCACGGGGAATTTCGCAGGCATCTCAATGATCTTCATCTACTCGATGCACCCGGCCCGCCATTTGGCAAAGTTTTGAAAAAAAGGTAGTCTGCGCTCATGAATTTGAAATACGACTTTGCGGCTCCCGCGGCAAGCACTCTTGCCGGATCGGGACGGGCGATCTCCACGGATCCCCTTCAAGCGCTCGATGCGATCCTCGACTCGGCGACCGGATCAAAACTGGATGCTCTGGTGTTGACGTCGAAGGATCCCTTCTTGTCGGAATATGTCCCTCGCGAGAACAACCCCCGTTATGGGGCAACCCGATTCTCCGGATCGGTGGGGGATGCGCTTTACTTCAGTCGCCGATTTCGTGAGTCACGTCCCGGTTTGAAGCCCTTTCTTTTGTTTGTGGATGGTCGCTACCACCTTCAGGCGGATCAAGAGACCGATCCTGCGATGGTCGAAGTCGTCAAGCTCGACGTGGAACCGAATATCGAGGGCGGAGTTCAAAAAGCGATCCAAAGCCATGCCTTGAAGCGAGTGGGACTCGATTTTGAGCGCACCTCCTTGGCATCATTGAGGCGGTATGAAGAAACGCTTCGATCCTTGGGGGGAGAGCTGGTTTCGGTCGACGGAACGCGAATCCTGAGGGCGCTGGGTCTCCCGGGATGGAATACGAATCGACCTGTGTTCTCGCTCCCTGAGCAGAGTACCGGAAGAACGCTCGCCAAGAATCTGAGGGCAGTGAGCCTCGCCATGACAGAAAAATCGGGAGATACCGATTGTTTGCACTTCACGGTCGCTACAGATGATGCAGCCTTTTTGATGAATGCCCGGGGATATCATCTTCCTCACTTGTCCTCGATTCTTGCGTATACCTTCCTTTGTAAAAACGAGTTCATTGTTTTTCTGCCGGAGTGTTCGAAGGATGCACCCATCGAACTCGAAGCCCGGCAACTGGGTGAGTTTCAGCTGACAGTGATTCGGAATTCCTTGGATGAGCTCAAGACACGCCTTGCAGGCCATGCGGTGAAGACCCTCTTCTTCAATGCGGCGACAGTGAACGGACTCTTACCCACCCTGACTTCGGAACTTTTCCCCAATGCCCGGGTGGTGTCCGATTTCAATTGGGTTCTGAAGACCCGAGCTCGAAAAACACCCGAAGAGATGGTCTCAATTCGCTCCGCCTTCATTCGCAGTTCTCGCGCGATAGCGCGGGCTCTGCGATTCGGAAAGAAAGAGAGCCTCAAGAGGCCACTCTCTGAAGCGGAGCTCGCTCAGTTCCTGAAGCAGGCATATGCCGAAGAGGGAGCTGTCGCCCTGTCTTTCAGCACCATATCGGGCGCGGGCGCAAATAGTGCCATCGTTCACTACAGCACCCCCTCTGAGCAGGCTTTTTTTGATCGCGGCAAGCTGGCGCTGCTCGATTCAGGGGCTTATTACGACAATGGCTTTTGCACCGATTGCACCCGGGGTTATTTCGTGGGTGGGGGAGATTCAGGAGTGAAGCCTGAATCATGGCAGATTGAAATTTATACGGCGACACTCAAGAGTGCGATCCAGCCTTTTCTTGCCCCCGTCGAAGGGAAGTGGACTGGCAAGGAAGTGGATGCCTGGATTCGTTCGAAGGTCAAGGAGTCAGGGTATGATTACTTGCACGGAACCGGACACGGGATCGGGATCCATGTGCACGAGGAGGGAATTCGACTTTCGACACTCTCGATCTATCCGCAGTCCGAATATGCCTGTGTGAGTGTTGAGCCTGGAATTTATCTCAAGGACAAGGGCGGAGTCCGGGTGGAGAACGTCGCACTGTTGATCCCCGAGGGGCCACACTATCGATACGAGAATGTCGTGTTCGTCGGTTATGACTGGGATTTGATCGATCTGAGCAAGCTTAGCGATTCCGAGAAATCTTATTTGAAGGATTATGAGTCGAAGTGTCGTGAGCTGGGAACCACGCTGACTGCGTGCCCATTGTGAGGCGATGATGGAAACGCCAAGAAAAGTGAGCGCATCTCAAGTTGAAGTGATGGGGGTCGAGACCCCTGTGCGGTCGGGAGCAAGATCGGGAGACCAGATTCATTCCGGTTTCTCGGGTGGAACCGTGCGTGTTTTCAAGGGCGGGCCCGCGGCTCTTTTGATGATTCCCTTCCTGCTCTTGCTGCCGATTCTCATGCTGGGTTTGATTTTAATGTCCTTGATTTTTGGTGGCCGTTTGAAGAGCAGGCTCTCTTCGGTGAACGCCATGCTGAAGCGGGGATGAGGAGTGTTCTTTGGAAAAATTAAGTAAGATTCGTCTCCGAGCAAAAGAAGAACGGCGATTCAAGGCCGGCCATCCGTGGGTATTCTCGAATGAACTTCAGGAGTCACCCAAGAATCTCAAGGCCGGTGAGATCGTCGAGCTCAACGATGCGGGCGGATCCTTTTTGGCGTACGGATTCGCGAATCCATCCTCACTGATTGCTTTTCGCGAACTCAGTCGTGATCCAGGCAATGAAGGGTTTAGCCCTAGCCGGGTCGATCCAGGGTATTTTAAGAGCAGGTTTGAGAGGGCGGCCACATATCGAAGGAGTTGGTTCTCATCAGATCAGAGTCATCGACTGATTTATGGTGAGGCCGATGGATTATCTGGATTGATCGTGGATCGATTTGTCGGGCATTCGCCATCCCTGGGGCGGGTGGATGTGATTCAGCCTCATTCTGCAGGGATGGACCTTCAACTCGAGAGCATTCTTACGGCACTCCGGGAGTGGAGCGCCAAAGAGGATGGCCTCATGAGTGCGCGGCCCGCCCGACACTTGGCCATCCTGAGGAGGGACGCCTCCTCGCGTGAAAAGGAAGGGCTTGAGAAACTCCCCGTGAAGGTGATCGATTTGGCGAGTGGTGAAGAGATCTCTCCACCAGAAGCGCTCCAGAATTTTCGGTTTCGAGTATCCGGGATCATGGGTTCATCGCTTTCGCTCTCTGCAAATCTCATATCCGGGCAGAAGACCGGATTCTTTTTCGACCAACTCCAGAATATCCGACTCTTGGAGACGCTGCTCCTTCGAAAGATCCGAAACGAGCGAATGCTCGCGTCGAGAGTCCAGGGTTCGGCATCAAGGCCATTTCGCGTTTTGGATTTATGCTCTTACGTCGGGCAGTGGAGTGTTCACCTCTTGCAAACTCTCATGGAGCGCGAGGCGCTTCCGGCCGAGTTTACCTGCGCCGATGCTTCGGGGCCTGCGCTCGCCTTCGCTCGGTCAAACCTTGAGACCGCGGCAGCAGAATTCGGAGTTCGTGATCGGATCAAGATCGAGACGGCCCAAGTCGATGTGCTTGAAGCCTTGCCTGGCATTCCAGATCATGGATACGAGATCGTGATTGCTGACCCTCCCGCATTCATCAAGAACCGCAAAAGCATTCCCCAAGGAAAGCAGGCCTATGTCCAGCTGTTCGAAGCCGCCATTCGAAAAGCGGCCCCGGGAGCGCTAGTGGTGTGTTGTTCCTGTTCCCAGCTCTTGTCGGCCGAGGATTTTTCAGAAGTCATCGGCAAGGCTAGCCGGCGTTCCCGGAGGCGCGTACGGCTTCTTGCGAAAGGATCTCCTTCTTTGGATCATTTCAGCCTTCCTCAGTTTCAAGAAGGCCATTACCTCAAGTCTGCGATCTTGCAAATTGATGAAATGGAGTAGGGCTTTAGATTCAGCAACCGTCGTCAGTTGATCGCGTCATCAATTGACGGCGGTGGAGCTGCGGGTGCTGAAGAATCAGGGGCTGGCGTCGGCGAAGGAGTTGGCGAAGGAGTCGGTGCCGCTGAAGGCGCTGGCGATGCCGTTGGAGCAGCAGGGAGCGCTTCAGGTGCCGGCGCAGGGAGTGTTTCAACATCCGGTGGAGCTGCCTCGGGCCCCGACTCTGGAGCAGTTGTCGGAGTCTTGGGAATTCCGCTGCCGCTGGCATCGTTCGGCGCAGATTCCTCTCCGATATTCGGCACGCTTCCTTTTGAGGGCGTTACCACTTCTCTCTTGATCTCGTCTTCAGGCAATCCTGCGCCGGTTCCCTCGGATGGAACCTGCTTCGACCAATTCTCGAGTTGGTGAAGTTCTTGGGTCTCTTTTTCGCCCAAGCCATCGGTGCTGTCGAGTCGATCCAATTCGTCCATGGTCGGAGCCGGAGCATGATCCTGGAGGACGCTTTGCAGTCCCTGGTTTTGATCAAAGTCCTTCAGATCGGTGAGTCCGACCAATTCATCCTCATCCCGAATCCCTGAGCGACTTTGAAGGATCAGACCGATTGAAAACTGTTCTTGCACAGAGATGGCCATGACCTCTGATTCGATCATAAAGTCCCGGGTTGGGAATTTCGATCGAGTGTAGGGGTCCCGATTCATGTAGTGCCGGAAGATCATTCCTGGTTGCACCCCGTCTGCATTCCCCACATCCATGAAAATCAGTTTCTGCTGCAATGAGAGCGACTTCTTGGATTCGGCGGGCATCATTGCACTCGCGTTCAACGGTGAGGTGCAAGGAATGGGGTTGGGGATCGGAATTGAATCGTAATTGGGAATGAGGAGAGAGCCTCGTTCGATCGGGTGGTAGGAAGCGGTCAGGGTTCCGATAAAAATTCCGTCGCGGACTCCGATGATCCTGACCTTGCCTTGAATCATGTAGGCAAAACCCACCCGGCCATCCCGGGAGGAAGAGAGCTTTTCAGGCCCTCCGGTGACCGAATAGGTTGTCCCCACTTGAAGGGTTTCGTCCGCTCGAATGAGAACGGTCTCGCCGAGGGACATTTGCGAATAGTCGCTCCTCGAGCCGATGATTTCTCCTGCGACCGGGATCCGATCAGGAGCGATGGCCATCGGCGAAAGGGTCTTGTCGGTGAACCGAGCGCCTACTGAGCTGCGACGATCGATTCCGGACGAGTCGACCATGGGGTCACGATTGAAAACAAATTTCTCCCAGGATTGTTTTGGCAGCAGACGCCATTCTTGAGAGCGCTTGCGGAAGAGGGGGGTATTCTTGCTTGAGGCAACCCAAGGGGCCCGCTCCCGGACTGGAACAAAGGTGAGTTTCTCTTGGGGCATCAGACGCAATCGTTGTCCCGGGTAGATCCAATGGGGGTCGCGGATGTTTTCTTTGTTGAGGTCGAAGATTTCTTTCCACTTTTCGATGTCGCCGTACTTGGCAATCGCGATTTTGGTGAGCGTGTCCCCGCGCTTGATTTCATAGGCGCCCTGAGAGTCTTGTGAAAGGGTTCCGAAGACCAGTGGACCGAGCAAAGCCGCCAAAGCAAAGGGATTCCGTGGCTTCATTGTGATTCACCTTCGGGTTGTACTTTGGGAGACTCAGGAGCTTCAGGCACACTGGGGGCACTCGGTGCTGAATCCTTTACCCCGGAGACCACTTTCGGCTCTTCGAATTGCTCGGTTCTTGCTTCAAGGACGGCCTTTGACTGCGGGGAGTTTGGAAAGCGGCTTTGAAGCTTTTCCCGATAATAGATGCTCTTGGTTTCCTTGTTCAAAAGGCTTGAAACTCGACTCAAGGATAAAAGCGTATCGGGGATGTGACTGGAGTGGGGGTAAGAGATCAGGCCTCTGCTCAATTCCTCCTCTGCCAGTTTGTATTCCTTTTGATTCAGATAACTCATCCCGAGGTGATACTGAGCTGAGGCGGCCAATGGATGATCCGGGTGATTCTTGAGGAATGCCGCAAACTCAAGAATCGCATCAGGATATCGTTTGGTATCGAAAAGGATCTTTGCTTCGCGAAACCGGTCGATGGATTCGTCAGAAGCAAAAGCCGGAGGAATGTTCCTTCCCGCAGCTGCAACCGGGACCACTTTTTCGGTTTTGATTTCTTGAACTTTCGAGAGACCCGGGGTTGGCCCGGGAGTGATAGGTGCCGTGACAACCGGTGCGGTAGTCGATGTCGAAACGCCGATGGATTCAGCTGTGGGCGGACTTGCGATTGGGGAGGCATGTGGATTCGAAGGCAGGGTGGCGGAGTTCTCCAGATTGATCTTGTCATTGAGTGCGGTTAATCGGATTTCAAGATCCTGGATTTTTTCCTGAAGCCGCAGAATCTGGTCCCGGGCTGCGTCCGAATCCGGTACCGAGGGTCCGGATTTCGGTGTGTGGGAGCAGGCCCCCAGATTCATGAGGACTGCAACCGACGAAATGGAGTAAATCACGGGACAAATTGAACTTTTCAGACCCATATGCTTATAGTTTAGGTGGACATGACTCACGCGCACAAGATCTTTATTCGGACAAAAAAAGAGGATTCCGCCTTTGTGTACCATGTGTTTGAGGCGCATGAGGGCCTCGTTTCCTATTCCACCTTGCCTCATCGCGCGCATGATCCTTTTCGGGATCTAGAGCTTCTGGTAACTGCCGAACTGAAGGCTGATCTTGAAGCCTTGCTGCTGGATCTCGTCGAATGGGTGACGGTTTTGCCGGGCCCACCGTCAAGTTCGTGACCTCAGGGTCCCCGCGCTTGGCCGACCTCTTGCAGCTCGACTCGGCATGCTGCTTTGGACTTTGACTTATGCCGTGATGGGGTGGGGATTTCTGGAACTCAAGCCGCTCCGAGAGCGTTTGATTCAGTGGATGAGGCGCGATCGAATCCTGGAGGAGCTTCGGCGATCGGCTTCCCGAATTCGCCTCTTGCAAGAGATGCTGGAATCGGGAATAAATCCCGAATCGAAGGATTGGGAACGGATTCAGGAGTTCCCCGCACCTTGGAATCGAATCGTGGGACAGAGCCTGAGGGATCTCAGAAATGACGGAGCCCCCGTACTTCCCACACTCGAGAGAGTCCACCGGACCTTGCTTGACCAGGTTGAGTTCATTCTCGAGTCCAAGGTGAAAAGCGCTCAGGCCTTGTCTCAAGCGCATCTTTCATTGGCTCTGATTCCCGGATTTGCATCAGTGCTCTACGGATTTTTGCCAGGAATTCGCGAATCGGGGATGGCATTTTCACTTCTTGCGATCTTCTCGACGCTTTTGTCGAGCGTCGCCTATTTTTGGATTCTCTGGATGGCGGATCAGGCGCGCTATGGAGATGTGAGATCCGAGCACCGGAGCTGGTGGGTCTCGATTCAGGCGACCCTCGAAAGGGTTTTTGCGCTGATTTCGAGCGGAAGGCCCCCCGATCTCGCATGGCGGGCTGCGATTGAAGAGCTTCTCAAGATCGATCCGGGGCTTGCTCGGCATTGGGGCGGAAATGTCTGGGATTCGATCGCGCCAGTTTCGAGCTCGGACCATTCCGAGTGTGAGCGCATGATGATTTTGCTGGGTCTCGAGATCAGGCGAAGCATTCAAATCAGTCTCATCGAGGGCAGGGGGTGTCTCGATCGCCTGGAATCAATCCACCGTTCCTGTTTTTCAGAATTAAAGAGCAAAGTCCAATCTGAGCTCAATCTTCTGCCGAATCGATGTCTGAAGCCACTCTTCATTTTTGTCCTTCCCGGGGTCATGCTCCTTCTTTGCGGGAGTCTTTGGCTTTCTTTGGGAGAATGGGGCTTGTGATGAGAGAGGTGTTTCGATTCCTTCTGACATGGATTGTTCTCTCGCTCATCCTCGGGGGAACATCCTTCCGGCTTCCGGTGGGAGTGAGGGGTGCGATTCTCCGAATGAAGGGGCCTGAGTCATCGGGAAGACTTTTCGAGAGACGATCGTCTCGCGCTCCATTCCCTCCAGGGCAATGATCTCGGAGATCTGCCGACCGGAGGCGCCATTTTGCAGGTGAACAATCTTGTCAAATCCCTTCGCGATGAGGGATCGAACGAGATTCGATGGAATCTGGCCTTTCGAGGCAATGAGGGCGAGTAGCTCCAGGCGTTTGAGGCCATCCAGCGCCGAGTTTGCGTGGAGGGTTGCAAGCGTGCCTCGATGTCCCGTGTTCAGAGCGAGGAGTAAGTCGAGCACTTCGTCCCCCCGGCACTCCCCAATGAGAATGCGATCGGGTTTCATTCGCAAGGTCTGTCGGACCAAGTCTCTCAGGGTGACTCCTCCGAACCCGTCTGCATTGGGAGGACGCGAAAGGAGGCTCAGGAAGTGCGGATGACTCGGATTGATCTCGGCGGTATCTTCGAGCGCGACCAGGCGTTCCTCGGCGGGGATGAACGCCAGGAGATCGTTAAAGAGCGTGGTTTTGCCCGATCCCGTTGCACCACAAAACAAGATGGATTCGTGTTGAGAGACCGCTTCTCGAAGCAATCCAAAAGCACTCGGAGTCTTCGACCAACGGGCCTCGATTGCATTCAAGGTGGCGGCGCGATCCTGTCCCGTTTTGAGAGGGAGCCGCCGAAGGGAGAGGCAGATTCCCGATCTCGAGATGGGGGGGAAAACCAGATGTGCCCTGTGGGTGTTGAAAAAAACTGTGTCCACGAAGGGGAGCTTTGCATCCCAGGTTTTGCCGCTGAGGGAGAGTTGCTCCAGAACGAACTGACGATACTCTTCCTCTTTGCCATCAAAAGGGGAGGGGCCTGTTTCTTCAAAGCCATTCCCCCGGGCAACCCTCAGGCACCCATGCCCATTCAGGCAAATGTCGGTTATCGAAGAGTCTGCCAGCAGGTCTTTCAGAAGGGATGGAATTTCAATCACAACACGTTCCAAGGGTAGTCCGGATGGTTTTTTGCGGCCTCTCGTTCCTCCTCGCTCATCCAGTCGCGAGGGAGGGGAAGATATCCTTTCGGAATGTCGCTCGAGATTCGTTGCATCGGTGCCTCCGGCGGACTTCGGTGGGGGAGCAGAATGGCCATGAGCTCTGACCGCTTGTTCTGGAAGTCCTCGCTCGAAAACAGTCTCCCAAGAATCGGAATCGAGGAGAGTCCTGCAAGCCCTTTTCGGGTTTCTTCTTGATCTTCTTGGAGGAGTCCCGAAAGCAATAAGGGTTTTCCGATTCTACCGTCCACCAGGGTTTTGATCCGATTGCTTTTCAGTCCGGGAATCTCATTCTGCATCAAGGTGGAGTCGAGGTGGCTGATTTCAGTTTCAATGATGAGCCGTACTTGGTCGCTGCTGAATTCCTTTACATCGATCTTGAGGGTCAATCCGAAGTTTTTCCAGTTGATGGTTTCATTGAAGCGATTCCTCTGGCGTATCGGAAGCTCTCCGCCCGCAAAAAGTTCCGCCTGGCCCGGAGCCTTGACCACAAGTTCGGGAGAAGAAAGGATTCTGGCCATGCCTTTTTCGCTGAGAGCTTGAATCGTCAGGTCAATCGAGGCGGGCCCACCGAAGCGCATTGGGTTGAAATTCAGGGCGCTGGGCTGAATTGCGGGCCACTGTACCCCCAATTTCTGCATGAGTTCTTTGCGAACCTCTAAAAGAAACACCTTGAAGTAAAGTGTGGTGTCCGATCCCTTCACGTTTTGAATCTCAAAGCGAGTCAGGGGTTGAATCGCTAGCGCCTGTTTTCGAACGGACTCAAGAGACATTTCGCTCGGGAGGCTTCCATGGATTCTGAACTCGCCCTCCTGATCTTCCAGATGCAAGGTGGGGTATCGCGCAACCAGCTTCGAAAGTTCCTGAAATGATCGAGTCGCCCAGGAGGCGTCTACCCGGGTCTCATCGAGAATGAAATTGGGAAAGAGGTCCCTCAGTTTTGCAATTCCTAAAGCCTCAGAGGGATCGTGCACCGTACCCCTCAGGATGAAGCGAGCTCCAGCATCAATGACTTCAGTGGTATGCAGAAGGTTTAGGGCGGTCAAGAGCTCGGGAGGATGGATTCCCGCTCTCTTTTGTTCGATTCTAATCAGTCGGGTCGTGTTTCCGGACTCGGCACCTTTCAGGAAAAGGGTCGCTGTTCCAGGGCAGAGCGCTTTGAGTAGGATCCGGTCTTCCTGTGGATCCCTCCAATGACGGATGCAGTCACTACTGATGGAGAAGCGTTGAATTTCACCCAGATGGAGCGACCTTTGCTCACCGACTTCGAGGTAGATCGGTGGAAGGCTGGGTCCGGAGCCTGAGGCCATTGAAAGCTTCGGGGAACTCATCATGAGTGCTAGGAGGGCGAGCTTTAAGAAATATCGAAAAAGGTACATGCCTGCCCTTGAGCAAGGCCGATGCCAACTTCAACACAAACAATCGCAAAAGCAGGGGTTTCTGGCACTTGGCAATTGACTTTTTTGATGAGGAAAGGCACATCTATCCCCTAATCCAAATTCTTAAATCGAGGAGATTTTATGGCATCACGTACGGGTAAAACCCGAATGGCAAGAAAAGTGAAACAGGCGCGCAAAGGCAAGGCTCGAAAGCGCCGTGAGCAGAACAAAGGGACCACTCCTAAGTTCGCGATCCACAAGAAGTAACGGAATTTTCTAAAATCTGTAACCCAACCCAATCCTAGAGGCACCGAGAATCGTGGCAAACCAAACCCTGTTTACTTCCGAGTCTGTAACCGAAGGCCATCCCGACAAGATTGCGGATCAAGTATCCGATGCGGTACTTGACGCGATTCTCTCCCAGGATCCGCGCGGGCGTGTTGCGTGCGAAACATTGGTGACCACAGGCTTGGTCGTCATCGCGGGTGAAGTGACCACGAATGCTCGAGTCGACTACGCTCATGTCGCGCGTGAAGCGATTCGGAAGATCGGGTACGATCACTCGGATAAGGGCTTCGATGCCAATACCTGCGGTGTTATGGTCACTCTCGACCGCCAGAGCCCCGATATCTCGCAAGGTGTGACCACCGGGCAGGGCATGCACAATCAAAAGGAGCAGGGTGCGGGCGATCAGGGGATCATGTTCGGCTACGCGATCAATGAAACTCCCGAGCTTATGCCGCTCACGATTTCATTGTCTCAACGGTTGGCCCAGCAGCTCTCCAAGGTCCGTAAGAACGGCACGCTTCCATGGTTGCGTCCTGATGGTAAAACTCAGGTTACCGCGCAATATGATGATGGCCGTCCAACCCGTATTGATACCGTCGTTTGCTCGACTCAGCATGCGGACGGCATCAGTCACTCCCAGATTGTTGAAGCGGTGATGGAAGAAGTCGTCAAGAAGACGATTCCTGCAAATCTCCTGGATTCGAAGACGAAGTATTTTATTAATCCTACCGGTCGCTTTGTGATTGGTGGGCCAATGGGGGATTGTGGTCTCACCGGAAGAAAGATCATTGTAGACACCTACGGCGGGCATGGAGCCCACGGTGGAGGCGCTTTCTCGGGTAAGGATCCATCCAAAGTCGACCGTTCAGCCTGCTATATGGCTCGCTATGTTGCAAAGAATATTGTTGCTGCGGGCCTTGCTGATCGATGCCTGGTTCAGCTGGCGTATGCGATTGGAGTAGCGGAGCCGGTAAGCGTGCACGTGAATGCATATGGAACCGAAAAGGCTCCGATTCAAAAGATTGAAGATGCGGTAAGGAAAACGTTCCGACTGACTCCTGGCGGCATCATCGAGACCTTGAATTTGCTTCGGCCGATTTACTCAAAGACCGCGGCCTATGGCCATTTCGGCAGAACTGAAGCTGAGTTCACTTGGGAGCTGACCGATCAAGTGAACGCTCTCAAAGCCAAGATCTGATCATTCAAAATGGCCTTGGTGTTTCTCCTCATCAAGATATTCCCGTTCTTTGGAATTTCATTCGGGATTATTTTTCTCGATCTTGCGAGGGGGCTGAAGCGCAAAGGAGGCAAGTCCTGGCTTGGAATTCTCGCCGTTTCGGTTGTGATGTTCCTATTGACGGGGGCCTGGATTTTTTTCAGAGGAGATCTGCACGGAGAGCAATGGTGTGCGCGACTTTTGGACTGGCTTCAGTTCAAATAGGAGTTGCAGCATTGGCGCTCCTCTTTTTGTTTTTAAACACGCGAAAGATAAAATCACCATAAGGCCATGTAATTGCTGATTTTTTAGGTGCGATTGTTTTCTGGCTCAGTCAAAAAAAATTATTTTTCAGAAAAGTTTTTGACAGTGCGACAAAATAGGCCTTACCCTAATTAAGGCAATAAGCCCTGGAGTCTTAAGGATGGATTGACTCTAGAAACAAGAACTCACGGAAGGAGTTATTATGTTGGAGAACCAATTTTCTATTCAATCTGATCTCATTGAGAAGGCCGCTCAAACCGAGCAGGGCGTTCTAATCAATGGCGAGGCTGGAACCGGCAAAGAGCTGATCGCAAGGATCATTCATAATCGTTCGTCTCGCCGCAGCGGACCTTTTGTGGTCATGAACTGCGCGCTCAGCGGAGAGATCCTCGAGTCCGAATTCCAGACCAAGATGGAATCTGCTGCCGGCGGCACCATTTTCCTCGAGGAAATCAATGAACTTCCTCTTCACCTTCAGGCAAAGCTGGTTCAAAACCCAGGCTCAACTCGGATTATCGCATCTGCGGGCGTAAACCTTCAGGAAGCCGTGACAGAGAAGCTTTTTCGCTCCGATCTCTATGCAAAACTTTCGTTTGTGAATTTTGCAATTCCTGCCCTTCGGGATCGCATTGAGCAGATTCCTACGCTCGTGAGCGCGTATATCGAGAAGTTCAATCGTCTCACGGGTTCAAATGTGAATGCCAATCCTTCGCCAGAAGCCATTGATGCATTGACCAGCTACAGTTGGCCAGGAAACATTCGTGAGCTCGAACATGCAATTGAGCGCATGGTCATCGTAAAAGGGCAGGGAACGATCGAGGCTTCTGATCTTCCAGCCAAGATCTTCCAGGCTTCTCAGAACTCTGTGATTGTAACTGGCTCAAACGCCGATGTTGATTTCCCTCGGATGTTTCTTTCAGAAAAGGGTGTTGATCTGAAGGCGGTGGTTACTGCTTTCGAAAACCATTTGGTGGATCAGGCTCTTGCCCGCACCAGCGGCAACAAGAACCGTGCTTCAATGTTGCTTGGTTTGAATCGTACGACATTGGTAGAAAAGCTCCGCAAGCGTGGAATGATCACTCCGCTGAAGGCCAATCAGGATTTTCGCGGCCCAATGACCGGAAGTAGCGAGTAAATCCAGTAGTCCATCCACGATGTGGCTCTCTGAACATCAGGCCCCGATCCTCCAGTGGATCGGGGCTTTGTTGTTTGTGCTGGGTGGGTGTAGTCTTCAAGCATGGGTTTTGATTCTCGAGAGGGATGGATTCAGTATTTTGATCTCAAGGTATGGCCTGGAGTGCTTCTCGGGCTGACCTTGGGGGTTATTGCCGTCCTGCGGGATGGAGATTTGGCTATGGCATCTCGGAGGCAGGTCAAGCTGGCTCAAAGACTCGTAGGCCTGATCGAGGAGTCCAGGGTTTCAGTTCCTCAAAATCATGAAGTGTGCTTTTCTCCTGATGAGCGCTGCGACCTAAAGCTGATTAAATTCGTAGAGTCAGCGAAGGCCTCACTGGATATTGCCGTTTTTGACCTCAATTTAGAACAATTGGTTCATGAGATCCTCAAGCAGGCCAAGCAAGGGATCCATGTGAGGGTCCTGGTGGATTCCCGACAAGCCAAGGGCGCTTATTCACTCGTGAGCACTCTGGTAAAAGGGGGAGTCGAGGTGCGTACCGGGCGTCAGCGCGGATTGATGCATCATAAATTTGCAGTGGTGGACTCAAAACGTCTGGAGACGGGCTCGTTTAACTTCACTCATCATGCATCGAACTCAAATCAAGAGAATCAAATTTACTTGGATGACCCAGCAGTGGTCACGCGGTTTGTTGCTCAGTTTGAGAAGGTCTGGGAACGAGCGAAGAATTACCGATACTGAGGTGGTTGAAATGGGCTGCCAATGAAGTGAGCTTTGGCCGAGCCTTTGGAGTTGAGAACCTCAATCAAGGTGCTGTGGTCTGCATTTGCTTGAATCGTGATTTGGGAAGATCCCGAAATGGCTACGAGGCGAACCGGGATGCGGTTTTCAAAGCTCACCGAGGTGAGGGTGTAATTCATCCAATAGATGGATTCAGAGCAGAGTTGGTTTGGAAGGCAGGTCGGAGTTACCGGAACTCGAATGGTCTTAGTGCGAGTGTCTATAGAGATGCTCTTTTGAAGAAAGCCTGAAAACTCAGAGGTGGAAGCATCGGGGTTTGCCGGATGAGCAATATAAACCTCAAATTGAGAGGCGAGCGCTGTTCCAGAGAAAAAAAGAGTGAGAATCAGTGAGCGAAGTAGGTTTTTCATAGAGTCCCCTTATTCAGTGAGACCTTTTTAATTAAATTCGTTGAGAAAGTTAAATTATTAGACTTTAAATGAACCCATCAGCTGAACTGATGGGTAGAGACCAAGATTCAATTTGGGACTTCCGGGCCAGGAGTGTTTGCCTTTTCCTTATTGTCTTTAATGGTTTGGCGGATCAGATTCCTCATGATCCGGTTGCGATTGACCTGCCCAACGAGTGCCTTGGCATCATCGTAGAGTCCTGGATCGTTGATGAATGCCCCGAGACTGCCTTGGCCTTGATCAATTTTCTCGAGGATCGAGTTCAGGTGGTTCACCGAAGACTTCAGCTTCATTTGAGCAAGTTCGTCGTTCAATTTGCCAGTAATATCCCCCAGGTTCTTGGTGGTGCTTGCCAGGGCCTGAAAGAACTGCTCCGAGCGATTCCCTTTGTTGAATGCGGTCAAAATGCGGTCAAGATTCTCAGCGGTGGAGGTCAATCGCTGCACCAGTTGGTCGCTTGAAGTGATGATCTGGGAGAGGTCCTTGCTCTTTCCTTGGGTGATCTCTCCGCCGTTTTCGATGAGCGGCTGAGTGGGGTCGCCCGGAGTAATGGACAAATACTTATCGCCAAGTACGCCTTGAGTCACGACTTCTACGCTTGAGTCCTTTCGAAGGTATTCCGAAAAATCGCGTTCTACCGTGAATTCAACCTTCATTTCCCTTTGGGTCGAGTCGAAGGAGAGTTTTGAGACTGCTCCAATTTGAAGACCGCCCAGGGTGACTTTTGCCCCGTGAACAAGTCCATCAATTTTTTCAAAGTGGGTTCGATAGTGATTCACCGAGGTGAAAACGCTCTGTTTGCCCCCCAGAACGATAATCGAAAGCAGGGTTACCGCTAGGCCGGCCACCACGAACATTCCAACTCTCAATTCCATTTTCTTTTCATCGATTTTCATCGGATATGTGCTCCTGTAGTGAAGGACTTGACCAATACATGATCGGATTTTTTCATCTCTTCAACCGTCATGACCAATTCGATTCGCCCCTGGTTCAAGATCCCAACGCGGTCACAAATTTCGAAAGCCGCAGGGATGTCATGGGTAACAAAGATCGCGGTCATTCCGCGTTTCTTGAAGGACAAGATGTTTTGAAGGAGTCGTCCGGTGTTCACCGGATCGAGTCCAGCAGTAGGTTCATCGAAAAGAATGATTTTCGGCTGCAGCATGATCGCGCGTGCGAATCCAGCCCGCTTTTGCATTCCTCCCGAAAGTTCGCTCGGAAGGAGGCGATTCGATCCTTTCATGTCAACCATCTCGAGAATTTCATCCACCTTTCGGCGAATTTCAGTATCGCTAAGGCGTGTGTGGGCTCGAAGCGGGTAGGCAAGATTCTCTTCGACCGTGAGAGAATCGAAAAGGGCGCCATTCTGAAAAACGTAGCTGATTTGGGTTCTAATCTTGAATAACTCGCGTTCGGTCAGGGGGACCAGGTCCTTTCCTTGAAAAAGGATCTGACCTTGGTCGGGTTGTTCAAGACCAATGATGGAGCGAAGGATGACGCTTTTTCCGCTTCCAGAGCCCCCGAAGAGGCCAAGGATTTCTCCTTCGTGGAGATCGAAGCTCACCCCTCGATGCACTTCCTTTTCGCCAAAGGCTTTCCAGATGTTTTTGAGGCTGAGTGCGATGGTGGGGGTGCTTTGGGTATTCATGAGGCGCTCAGTATTTCGGAAACACCGTGATGATAAAGAATTTAGTCAGGAAGAAGTCCGCAATCATGATGAAAATGGAGCTCGTCACCACCACCCAGGTGGTCGTTTGGCCCACGCCTCGAGTTCCGCCTTCGGTGGTGAGGCCTTTCCAGCAGGCGGAAATGGCAATGAAGAATGCAAAAACGATCGTTTTCGCCATCCCCGTGAAAAGGTCAGCTAGAGTGATGGTTTCAAGGATTTTTGCGTAAAAGAAAGAGTAGCTGATATTGAATTCGAATTTGACCACCATCATGGCCCCCAGAAGGCCAACGTAGTCTGCCATGAGCGTGAGAAGGGGAAGCGCCAGCATGCAGGCGATGAGTCTTGGAATAACAATCCGTTGGATCGGAGAGGTGCCGAGGGCCCGAATTGCATCAATTTGTTGGGTGACTTTCATGGAGGCAATTTCTGATGCCATGCCGGAGCCGATCCTGCCAGCGACGAGGAGGCTGGTGAACACGGGTCCCATTTCTCTCAGAATAGAAAGCGAGGTGATCTTCGGAACGTAGAGGGTTCCCCCGAAGCGCTCAAGACCATACCCAAACTGGAGAGCCATCACGGAGCCGGTGGCTACACCGGTGATGAGCACGAGAAGGAGTGATTCCACGCCGATGAAGTAGCTTTGTTGAAAGATGAGTTTGAGTGGAAAAGGGTATTCGAATAATCCTGAAAAGGCTTGTCCGGTCAAGCGAGCAAACCCCCCGGCAAAGCGGGTAGCGCCTAAAACTCTGATGCCAATTCGCTGAGAAAGCTGGAATGTGTTCACTTCAGTTCCACGCTATCACGGAAGCGATTGAAGTCCGAGAGCTCCTGATCGAAAGTTTCGAAGGGGCTCAGGTAAATCAAGTCGTAAATGCAGGTTGGGCTCTTGACGACGACAATTTGAAAACGACGGTCACGGCCGAGGTATTTTCCACGCGCGGTCGTCTGGTATCCGGGGAGTGTCTTGAACAGGACACTTTTTTGTTCTTCGATTTTGAGATGATCCCACTGGGATAGGAGCACTCGGGTCACGCTTCTGACGTCTCGTTCCCCCCCCGATCCCCTGCGGCATACGGAGTTCATCGAGATGATTGCGTCCGTTCGAGTGGATTGCCATGCCTCGTCGGGCCTCTCGGAGCTTTGATCCGACGAATCTGCGGAATCCAGGCGTCGCCATCCCGATGACTCCAGCG
>Ga0214923_10004319_pt1 | contig 17241 bp, 16 predicted proteins | sample LL1510_MetaG_FD_177993 | JGI IMG/M metagenome (GOLD analysis project Ga0214923, IMG submission 177993) | Freshwater microbial communities from Lake Lanier, Atlanta, Georgia, United States - LL-1510 | ecosystem: Environmental > Aquatic > Freshwater > Lake | place: USA: Georgia | collected... | reverse complement strand
TTCCTAGAGTACCGGGTACCTACTCCCGAACGAAATCGGGTTGTTCCCTCCACCACGTGAGCAAGAGTTCCGCGGCGTGTTCTTCGCCCACGGGGCCACGATCCAGCCTCGTTTCCAGCAAGAACTTATACGCACGGCCGACAATCGGTCCCGGTTTGACGCCAAGGATGCGCATAATCGCTTCCCCGTCGAGGTCCGGCCTCATGGCCGCAAGTTCCTCCCGTGCAGCGAGCTGCGCGATGCGGTCCTCGAGGTCGTCGTAGGCAAACGACAAACGTTCTGCTTTGCGCTTGTTGCGCGTGGTCACGTCGGCACGAGTGAGGATGTGCAGAAGTTCCAGTTGCGCACCGGCATCCCGAACGTAACGTCGCACCGCCGAGTCGGTCCAGGAACCTTCGCTATAGCCAAAGAACCGCAGGTGTAACTCGATGAGCTCGGCAACTGCCGCGATGGTGTCATTATCGAATCGAAGTTCTCGCAGGCGTTTCTTGGCGAGCTTGGCGCCCACCACGTCGTGGTGATAGAAACTGACAGCGCCACCCGCTTCGAAGCGCCTCGTCGTTGGTTTCCCGATGTCGTGCAAGATTGCTGCCAGACGCAAAACCAGATTGGGCGCAGTTTCGGGAATGCGTCGTCGTTCCCACTCAATCGCCTGGTTGAGCACCGTAAGGCTGTGTTCATAAACATCCTTATGGTGGTGATGCTCGTCCGTTTCGAGCTGCAGAGCTGGAAGTTCCGGCAAAAAGACATCTGCCAGTCCCGTGCGAACGAGCACCGAAATACCGGGGACAGGGTCGTCCGCGCTCAATAACTTGATGAATTCATCCCGAACGCGCTCTGCAGAAATGCGAGTCAAATCATCTCGAAGTTCGGACATGACCCACTCAATTTCCTCGTCGAGCTCAAAACCCAACTGGGCGACAAACCGAGCGCCCCGCATCATTCGCAGCGGATCTTCACGAAAACAGGTGGTCGCATCTCGCGGCGTTCGAAGACGGCGCGCCATCACATCGTCAATGCCGCCAAAAGGGTCAACCAGCCGCAACGGCGTGAGGACAAGGGCCATCGCGTTGACGGTAAAGTCCCGTCGCACGAGATCATCCTCGAGGGATTCTCCAAAAGTAATGACGGGTTTGCGCGTGACGCCGTCGTACAGGTCTGCCCGATAGGTCGTGATTTCGACCTCCTCGCCCTCGACGCGCGCGCCGATGGTACCGAATTCGCGCCCGGTCTCCCAGTGCGCGTCGGCGAGAGGTGTCACGATTTTCAGAATCTCGTCGGGGCGCGCGCTCGTGGTGAAGTCGAGGTCGTTAATTGTGCGCCCCAAGAACGCATCGCGTACGGGTCCTCCGACGAGCGCCAATTCGTGTCCCGACGCATCAAAAGCAGCCGCGAGGCGAGCCACCGGGGCCGAGAGCGCAATCGCGTGAAGCGTTTTGAGAGCCTCCGCCGCGCTTTCCACGCGCCCGATTCTACGCAGGATTCACCCCTGACGGTTTGGCGGTCCTCGCCCAGAGCATCCGCTTCGTGCTGTAAAACTAGCCCGTGCCCGAGCGGGTGTGCCCGAGGGTCTCATCACGTGGGCGCGTTTAGACTTTGCTCATGCGTGGACGTCGCCTCCGCAGTGCCGGCCTGGCGCTGGTTCTGAGCCTCGGCGTGGGCGTCGGTGCTGCACTTCCCGGAGTCCTGCTAGTGCAACCCGCCGTCGCCTCGCCCGCGTTGGCGGCCACCATCTACCCCCAACCCGGTGCCACGGCCCGACCGGGTGAACCTTTCCTGCTCACTCTGACGGTCACCAACGCCGGAACGGAAATCGCGCCGGCAACTCAAGCCGAAATCCGGACCGGCTCGCAGTCGCTCCACACTGTGCAAGAAGCCGCTGACTGGCTCCACGGGGCTGAGGTGCGCCGAGACCCTAACCTCCTCGCATCCATCGACGTCGGAGACATTCCGGCCGGCGAATCACGCACTGTGACGGCACCGATCACCATTAGCGAAGGGGATGTCCCAAACGGATGGCAGGTCCTCGGACTGCATGCAGACATCGTGGGCGCCGAATGGGTGACATCGGCTCGCACAGCGATCGTGTGGAACGACGGACCTATGCCGACACCCGTGGGCTTTCTTCCGGTTGTTCCCCTCGTGGCACCAGCGAATGCCGACGCGTTCCTCGATTCCGTTACCCTCGAACGGCTGACGCGCGGCGGAGCGCTCCTCCAAAAACAACTCGACGCAGCCGAGGCGGCGGGGCTCGTCGCTATCGACCCTCGACTTGTTGCCTCGATTGAGCGTCTGGGAGACAAGGCCCCCGGCGTGGCACGATCGTGGCTGGCCCGCGTGAGCGCGCTCACGACGCCGACCTTCACTTTGCAATATGGGGATGCCGATCCCGCCCTCGAAGGACAGGTGGGCTTCACCCAACTCATTCCCGTGACTTTTGACTCCGCCGCCGAGCCTGACTCGTTGCCCGACGGTCAGTGGAGTCCGACACTGACGAACGTCGTCTGGGCCGAGCCAAAAACGTTGACAAACACAAGTCTCACCACGATTCTCAATGGTGGCCCTCCGGTCACCTCGACAGCGTCGGGCGCTGCCCCCCCTGTGCTACTCGTCGGCTCATACAATGCGGGCGGAACGTCGCTCTCTCGCGCGTCGATTAGTCGAGACCCCAGCAACGAGGTACCCGAATCATCCGTCGAGGCGGTCATCCTGAATGATGATTTCACGGCCGCACTTCGGGCTGCCGAATCTGCTCCCTCCAATGGAGAGTGGGCCCAATCCGTTATCGAGGCCGGCACATACCTTGCCGTGGCGGCGAGCAACGGCGACGGCGAGCTGGCCGGAGGGTTTTCACGAGCCCTCGACGCCACACTCCCCTCGCTACGCACAAGTGAAACAATCGCGTATTTGCGAGCTCTGCCGTGGTCTACTGACCAGACCTTTGATGCCGTGCTGAATCATTCCGGGCCGTCTCTCCGACTAACCGAGACTCCCGAATCGAGTACGCGACTGGATGGAGGTCTACGTGTCTTCTCCACTTACCGTCAGCTCCAAGGCTTTTCATCGGCATCGAGCGAGCCGGGCCTGGTCACCGGTTTCGCGGGGCGCACCCATGCGCCGTTATTGAGCGTCGCGTGGAGTGCGCCAGGGTCGGACTGGGCAGGCGCCCTCGCCGGACTCTCGACGACAACGCGTTCCTACATCGACGAAGTTCGGTTTGGTCTCACGAGTGACATCAACATGGTCGGGGGCCAGGCCTCCATTCCCATCACCATCATTAACGGCCATTCGTTTGACGTGACGGTTTCAGTCCATGCGGTTCCGTCTAACCCGCGCCTCACCGTGGGCAGCGATCAGCTGATAACCATTCCCGCGGATTCGCAAGGAACGGTGAAAATACCTGTGTCGGCTCGCGTGGGCAACGGCGATGTGAACCTGACACTCTCGCTCGCCTCGCCGAGCGGCGGGGCCATCGGCGAGCCGGTCGTTGTGTCGGTGCGGGTTCGAGCGGACTGGGAAGGCTTTGGCTTGGTCATCATCGGGGTGCTATTTGTTGCCCTCGTGATTATCGGAACGATTCGAACAATCCGTCGTCGCAAGCCCGAAGCGGACGCCACATGACCGAACGGAGTTTGCGCTCCTCCAGCCTCATTTTGGGCAGCGGAACGCTCGTGTCTCGTGCCCTCGGCTTTGCGCGCGCAATTTTGCTCGCCCAGGCCCTCGGCGTAACCGCCAGCGCAGGGGCAGACGCTTTCGCCGTCGCGAACCAACTCCCGAACAACATTTATGCCATCGTGGCCGGCGGCGTCTTTTCCGCGACGCTGGTCCCCGCCATCGTCAAGTCCGCTGTTCACGACGACGGCGGGCGGGCGTACGTGAATAAATTGTTGACGGCTGCCTTGACGCTGATGGTGGCGACGACCGCCGTAGCCACGGTGCTGGCTCCCGTTTTGGTGAGCCTGTATGCATCGGGATGGTCGGCAAACCAGTTGGCCCTGGCAACGGCGTTCGCCTACATCTGTTTGCCGCAGATCTTCTTCTACGGTCTTTATGCGTTGCTCGGCGAGATTCTCAATGGCCGCAAGATATTCGGACCATTTACGTGGGCACCTGTCGCCAACAACATCATCGCCATCGCGGGCCTCGTCAGCTTCGTTTTGTTATTTGGATTTGATTCCCTGGGGGCACGATCCGTCGTCGACTGGTCACCTGAAATGATTTGGCTGCTCGCGGGAACCGCCACGTTGGGTGTGGCGACACAGTCCGTCTTGCTGTTCTTCTTTTGGCGACGAATCGGGCTCTCGTTCCGCTTGGACTTCCGCTGGCGGGGCGTTGGGATGCGAGACACCGGGCGCATGGCGTCATGGACCTTTGGCATGCTCTTGCTCACTCAGGTTGCGGGCCTGATCGAAACCAACGTCTCGGCGCTCGCTTCAGGCTATGGCGCGTCGGTCTTCACGCTCCAAACGGCGTGGCTGACATTCATGTTGCCCCACTCGATCATCACGGTCTCACTCGCGACCGCATATTTCACTCGGATGAGCGCTCATGCCTCGGCTAACAACCTCTCCGCACTGGCCGACGACACTCAAGAATCGGTCCGACGCATCACGCTCTTCATGTTCTGGGCAATGGGCGCGCTCATCAGTGCCGCGTTTCCCTTCTCAACACTGTTTGCATCCGGCAACCTCGCCGTTTCGCAACTCGCCTGGGTGATTATCGCCACGACCGTCGGCTTGCCCGCGTTTAGCGTGCTGTTTTTGCTGCAGCGGGTTTTTTATGCGCTGGGCGATGGTCGCACACCCTTCATCGTGACGCTCTGCCAAACGATCGTGTTCTCGGGCCTCGTGATCGCCTGCGCACTTCTCCCCAAGGAAATCCTGGCCGTGGGCGTGGCGACGACACTGAGTGTGGTGGGAATTGGGCAAACGGGTTTGGCGTTTTATTTCGTCCGCAAGCGGCTCGCTGACTTCGTTTTTCGCCCCATCCTGATCACGACTCTTCGAGCATTTTTCGCAGGCAGCGTGTCGATGCTCGCAGGATTGTGCGTGGCGGCACTACTTGGCTCCTTCAGCGGTGGCTTCGCCGTGGCGAACGCGGGCACCGGATTACTCAGCACTGCTGTGATTGGGGTGGTTGTCACAGGAGTCTTCGTTGCGGTTCTGCGACTCGTTCGTACGCCCGAACTCCGCGACCTTCTCCCTCGTCGACGACCGACGGGGGAATAGTCGGCAACTAGACTGACGTTGCTATGGATGCTCGCTCATAGCGGCGAGTTCACTGCAACGTCGGGAGTGTGTCGTGCGTCAACTCATCATTGTCGGGTCGGGTCCGGCCGGTTACACGGCAGCCATTTACGCCGCGCGGGCCAATTTTTCCCCGCTCCTCATTGCGAGCTCGGTGGAGGCTGGCGGTGAGCTCATGAATACCACGGAGGTGGAGAACTTCCCCGGCTTCCCTGAGGGAATCATGGGTCCCGACCTGATGGATGCCATGCGAGCCCAGGCCGAACGATTCGGAACCGAAGTTTTGCTCGACGACGTCACGAGCGTCGACTTCACCGGGGACATCAAGAAACTCTCCACCGGATCCAACGGAGACTTCGAGGCGCTCGCCGTGATCTTCGCCACGGGCTCGGCCTATCGCAAGTTAGGGCTTCCCGAAGAGGAGCGCCTGTCCGGTCACGGCGTTTCGTGGTGCGCCACGTGCGATGGCTTCTTCTTCCGGCAGAAGACCATTGCCGTTGTGGGCGGTGGAGACTCGGCCATGGAAGAGGCCACTTTTCTTACGAAGTTTGCCGACAAGGTGTACGTCATCCACCGCAAAGACACTCTGCGCGCCTCAAAAATCATGCAAGAACGGGCCCGGTCCAATTCGAAAATCGAATTCGTCTGGAACAGCGCAGTCACGGCGATTTTGGGCACGGATGCGGTCACCGGCGTAACCCTGACCGACACCGTGACAGGCACCACTCGAGAACTTCCGCTTGACGGACTCTTCATCGCGATCGGCAATGACCCGCGAACTCACCTCATTCATGGACAGATCGCACTCACGCCAGAGGGCACAATCGCCGTCGATGGCCGCTCGAGTAGAACAAACCTGCCCGGTGTCTTTGCCGCGGGTGACGTCATCGACCCGTCCTATCGTCAAGCCGTCACGGCTGCGGCGAGTGGTACCGTCGCCGCTCTCGACGCCGAGCATTTCCTTTCGGCCCTCGAATCTGTCCCGGCTTCCTGAACGACTCACCCCGACATAGAAAAAAGTTCTAGTTCCGTTTATTCACCGCAATGACTAAGGAGAAATCATGTCCGCAGCTAGAAGTGTCACCGACGCCTCGTTCGACACCGAAGTGCTCCAGAGCGGTAAGCCCGTTTTGGTCGACTTCTGGGCAGAGTGGTGTGCTCCTTGTCGTGCCGTAGGTCCCGTACTCGACCAGATACTTGACGAAAACGGTGACAAACTCGACATCGTCAAATTGAACGTCGACGAGAATCCTCAGACAGCGATGACGTACAAGATCACCTCGATTCCGGCAATGATTGTTTTTCAGAATGGCGAAGCCGTGAAAACGATTGTGGGCGCAAAACCAAAGCAGGCGCTCGAGCACGATCTCGCCGCGTTCATCGCGTAATACTCCGCCGGCTTGGAGAGAGTCATCGGTGGGCGTCATTCACCTCGTTGAGTGACGTTTACGATTAGGACATGCAGAGCGCAAATCCGCACGTCGGGGAAATACACCTCGACCCTTGGTTCGGGCATTACGCGGAGCGCGCTACCGGGCTCAGCGCCTCCGAGGTGCGTGCCCTTTTTGCGGTTGCCTCGCGGCCCGAGGTGGTTTCCCTCGCGGGAGGCATGCCCTACGTTCGCGCGCTCCCCGAAGACCTTGTTTCGAACGCGCTTGCTCGTGTCATGCGTGAATCTGGTCCAGCGGCCCTCCAATACGGATCTGGGCAAGGCGTTCCGGCGCTACGCGAGCAGATTCTCGACATCATGGCGCTCGAAGGAATCTCAGCCAGTGCCGACGACGTCGTTGTCACAACGGGTAGCCAACAAGCACTTGATCTGGTCACAAAACTCTTCATCGATCCAGGTGACGTGATTTTGGCCGAGGCGCCGAGTTATGTCGGTGCCATCGGTGTATTCCGGTCGTACCAGGCCGAGGTCGTCCACCTCGAGACGGATGCTGACGGTTTGGTTCCCGAGGCACTCGCCGACGGCATAGCGCGACTGCGGGCAGAGGGACGCACAATCAAGTTTCTCTACACGATTCCGAACTTCCACAACCCGGCTGGCGTCACGCTCAGTGCAGAACGTCGTCCCGAGATTGTTCGTATCTGCGCGGAAGCCGGCATCCTCATCCTGGAAGATAACCCCTACGGCTTGCTGCACTTTGACGAGCCCGTTCCCTCAGCGTTGCGCTCGCTCAGCCCAGATGGCGTGATCTACCTGGGAAGCTTTTCCAAGACGTTAGCTCCTGGCTTTCGCGTCGGCTGGGCGCTCGCCCCCCATGCCATACGCGAGAAGCTCGTGCTCGTTGCCGAGGCGGCGATTCTCTGCCCGAGCTCGTTCAGCCAGCTCGTCATCTCGGATTACCTCTCACAGGCGGACTGGCAGGCGCAAATCACACAGTTCCGAGGCGTTTACCGTGAACGCCGAGACGCCATGCTCGAGGCACTCTCAGAGCACCTCCCCGAACTGACGTGGAACGTGCCAAATGGCGGTTTTTACATCTGGGTCGCCCTTCCACACGATCTCGACTCCAAGGCCATGCTTCCTCGAGCCGTCACCGAGCTCGTTGCCTACACGCCAGGTACGGCGTTTTTCGCGGACGGCGGCGGGCGTCACAACATTCGACTCTCGTTCTGTTACCCCACCCCGGAGTCCATCCGGGTCGGTGTTCGTCGACTGGCAAATGTGATCTCGGGCGAGCGTGACTTGTTGGAGACCTTCGCCGGTACGGGGCGACTAACCCCTTCGCGCGCGACGGATTCCGTCACCGCACCGCCACCAGACCTCAGTTGAGTTTTCCCAGCCTGTTCTCTTTTTCCCACCTGAAGGATGTGCCATGACCGACTTGCTCACCATCGCTGTCTTGTCGGGTGGAATCTCTCATGAGCGCGAAATTTCACTCCGCACGGGCCGTCGCGTCGCTGATGCGCTCACCGAGCGCGGTCACACTGTTGTCCTGCTCGATCCCGACGCAGACCTGTTTGCGCGACTTGACGCAATTGCCCCCGACGTTGTCTGGCCCGCGTTGCATGGATCAAGCGGTGAGGACGGGGCCCTGCTCGCCCTCTTGAGTGCGCACGGACTTCCCTACGTTGGACCGGCGTCGTCCTCCGCTCGGTTGGCATGGTCGAAGCCCACGGCGAAGACGCTCATCGAGCGAGCAGGCGTATCCACGGCTCCGTCATTAACAGTCACGCGCGAGGCGTTTCGTGAGCTCGGTGCTGCAAATGTGCTCCGCCTCATTCTTCGTGAACTCGGAGAACACGTCGTGGTCAAGCCAGCGCAGGGCGGCTCGGCCCAGGGTGTCACAATCATCCATGACCCGGAGTTGCTGCCGCGTGCGATGGTGGACGCCTTCACGTATCACGACGTCGCCATTGTGGAAGCGTTTATTGGTGGCACAGAGATATCGGCCACGGTCGTCAACCTCGGCGATGGGCCGATTGTTTTGCCGCTCGTCGAAATCGTCCCGCTCGAGGGGACCTATTCGTTTGAGGCGCGCTACACCGCGGGCGAAACAAACTTTTTTGTCCCCGCTCGCGTGAGCGAGAGTGCCTCTGCGGGCGCGCGCGAGGTGGCTCTCGCCGCCCATGCCGTGTTGGGCCTGTCAGACCTCAGCCGGATTGACATCATCGTGGATGATCGGGGGGCTGCGCACTTTCTCGAGGCAAACACTTTGCCCGGTCTCACCGAAACCTCCAGCGCGCCCCTGGCTATCGAGGCGGCGGGATTCTCGCTGCCGGAGGTGTACCACACCCTTGCGGTGAGAGCGGCTCGACAACTCCGCTGACACGCTGCGGCGCCAGTGCTACTGTCCGAAGCCGCTCTCCCCCAACTCGGCCAGTATTCGGTTCAGATCTTCGACGCTGGCAAACTCGATGCCAATAAGACCTTTTTTAGCCGATAGTGAAATCCTTACCCGGGTGTTCAGGCGATCGCCGAGACGTTCCGCGATGTCGTTCAACATCACCGTTCTGCCCCCGGGCTGTGGCTGCGTGGGCTTCGTCTTACGCTCCGTCGCCGTTCCTGCCAGCGCCTCTGCTGCCCGAACCGAGAGCTCTTCGTTAACGATTTTGTCGGCGAGCTTCGCCATTGCGCCAGCGTCGCCAACGGAAAGAATTGCGCGAGCATGGCCGGCACTCAGAACACCCGCGGCGACACGCTTCTGCACCGTCGGGGGGAGCTTCAGTAAGCGCAACGTGTTGCTAATCTGCGGGCGCGAACGCCCAATGCGTTCGGCGAGTTGTTCTTGCGTGCACCCAAAGTCTGCGAGCAACTGCTGATAGGCCGAAGCTTCTTCCAATGGGTTGAGCTGCGCCCGATGAAGGTTTTCCAACAACGCATCGCGCAACATGGCGTCATCTGCGGTTTCCTTGACGATTGCCGGAATGCTCTCAAGCCCGACAATTTTTGACGCCCGGAGACGTCGTTCACCCATGATGAGCTCAAAAGTGTTCTTGCCCGGCATGGGGCGCACAACGACGGGTTGAAGGATGCCGATTTCGCGGATGCTGTGGACGAGCTCCGCGAGTTCGTCCTCGTTGAAGACTTGTCGGGGCTGTTGGGGGTTGGGAACAATATCTTGCGGATTGAGATAGGCCAGCCGCGCGCCGGGAACTTCTACGAGTCCCTGCTCGTCTGCCGCCGCCGTCGGAGTAACCGTGTCTCCGGGTCGCGCCGGTAAGGTCGATGCGCCCTGGCTGAAGAGAGCATCAACTGTTCGACTCGTGGTCTCGGGGGCCCCAGGAATCAGCGCACCGATTCCGCGGCCTAATCCGGTTCTCTTAGTTGCCATTAGAAGGATCCTCCTGCAGCCGAAAAGCGATTGGCTATCTCGTGTGCGGCCTCAAGATAGGTGATGGCTCCGATGGAACCGGGGTCGTACGCGTGAATCGTTTGTCCATAACTTGGAGCCTCGGAAATACGGACGGTTCTCGGAATGATTGTGCCCAAGGTTTGAACGGGAAAGTGTGCGCGAACATTCTCCGCTACCTCTTGAGCCAATTTGGTTCGTCCGTCGTACATCGTGAGCAGAATCGTCGAGAGGCGAAGGTCAGGGTTCAACGCTGCTCCAATACGAGTTACCGTGTCTTCGAGCTGCGTGACGCCCTCCAGGGCGTAATACTCGCATTGAATAGGAATAAAGACTTCTTTCGCGGCGACGAGCGCATTGACCGTAAGCAAGCCTAGGGACGGCGGGCAGTCGATAAAAACGTAGTGAAACGGAGCGGGGCTCCCGTCCAAGAACTCGCGCAGGGCGACCTTCAGCCGATACCGGGATTGTTCGTCTGCGACAAGTTCAATTTCAGCTCCCGCCAGATTGATATTCGAGGGCACGCAATATAGTTCCCCCGCCTCCGGAGACCGCTGCAGAACGCTCGACATCGGCACGTCGTTGACGAGCACGTCGTAAATGCCCGGGACGTCATGGGTGTGCGGGATAGACAGGGCCGTCGAGGCATTCCCCTGTGGGTCAAGATCAATGACGAGGACGCGTGCACCCAGTCGAGAAAATGCCGACGCGAGATTCACCGCCGAAGTCGTCTTTCCGACCCCACCCTTCTGATTAGAAACCGTAAATATGCGGGTCTGCGCCGGCAGCGGGGGATTCGGGGCCTCCAAAATACGCCGGCGGCGAGTGAGGTCCAGAGTCTCGGAAGCGAGGGGCGTGTCCACTGCATCAGGGCGTGGGGCGTCTGGTTCTAAATGTTTCACGTGAAACGGGCTCCTAGCGTGCTAACCCATCCACTTTAGCCCGAACTACCCACGTGGCTTCGCCCACGTCTCCTCCACCGAGTTCCTGTACTCGAACGTTCTTTAGTGCGAATCGTGCAATCTGTTTCGCGGCTGCGGAGATTTCTTTCGTGGCGCTCGCTCCCTTCATCAGAATCAACTCTCCGCCCGGTTTCGCCAACGGGGCGGTCAAAGGAATGAGTGTGCGTAACGCGCTCACTGCTCGCGCCGTTACGGCGTCAAGATTGAGGCCGGTGCATTCCTCGGCTCGCGCCCGAAGGATCTCGGCGTTGGCGAGACCCAGAACGTCGACCTGTTTGTGCAGCCAGTCAGCACGGCGCTCCATGGGTTCAATGAGTACGAAGTCGACATCTGGTCTCGAGAGGGCCAAGACCAATCCGGGCAGCCCTGCGCCGGAACCGACATCACCAACGCGTGAACCCGACGTGAAAAGCGGTGCGAGCAAGCCGCAGTTAATGACGTGGCGTGTCCACACGCGCGGTAGCTCAAGTGGACCAATCAGTCCGAGGGTTTCACCATGAGCCGCCAGTTGAGACACGTAGGTCCGGGCAAGCGGGAGCTGGTTCCCAAAAAGCTCTTCCGCGGCGGCGGGCTCGGGCTCGATGTGGGTCACGAATGTTTCACGTGAAACTATGCGCGTCCGGTAATGACCGTGTGGCGGTCTCTGCCTTCACCTTGGGATTCGGAAGCGTAGCCGCGCTCAGCGACCAAATCATGAACGAGTTTGCGCTCGTATGAACTCATGTGTGGCAGAGCTGCCGCGGTGGCGCCCCCCTCGAGTCGCGCAATGGCCGCATCGACCAATGCTGCCAATTCCTTTGCTCGCTCCTCGCGGGATCCCCCAATGTCGAGTATCAAACGGCTAAACTCGCCGGTCTGATTCTGCACGGCAATCCGCGTCAACTCCTGCAAAGCCGCCACGACGTCCGGGTGCGACAGCGCCGACAGGTCTCCGGCCTGGTTCGAAGTCACCGTGACATACGCTCGGCCATTACGTGCGTCGATGACGAGATCCCCGTCCAAGTCACACACGTCGAGGAGCTCCTCGACATAGTCGGCTGCGACCTCGCCCTCCTGCTCGAGCAATGACAGCGTTGAATCTGGCTTGTCGTCGGTCACTTGTTGCCTTTCTTTCCGGTCTGCTTTTTAGCACGCGCCTTACTGAGTGGCTGTTGACGCTGAACGGGCGGTTCTATGGCAGACGTCGTCTCAGCTGTAATGGGCGACTTGCCGCGTCTCGCGAGACGTTCCTCTCTCGCCTTAGCGGCCTGGCTTCCCGGGGTCGGCATGTTGCGAATGACAACGAATTGCTGACCCATGGTCCAAATGTTGGAGACGAGCCAGTACGTCATCACGCCCAGCGGGAACGCAAATCCGGAGACGGCAAAGACCAGCGGAAGGATATAGAGCAGGATGCGTTGCTGACGAAACTGCGGCGACGCTTTCGTTTCCTCCGACATGTTTTTCGACATAATCTGCAGCTGCGTTATGAACTGCGACGCGGTCATGATCACCACGAGCGTCGCCGCGATCACCATGACGGTCACGTTCGCGGGGTTCTCGGCCATCGCACTTTGAAAGCTCGCGTGAAGTGGCGCGACTCCAAAGAGGTTCGCATTCGCGAACGATGTGGCGAGTTGAGCGTTGAGGGGACCCACGCCGGTGTTTCCCTTTTGTGCCTCGTTCAAGACGGAGAAAAGGGCAAAGAAAATCGGCATCTGCAATAACAGCGGGAGACACGAGCTCAACGGGTTTGTCCCGTGCTTGCTGTAGAGCGCCATGGTTTCCCGAGACATGTTTTCTCGAGAGTACTGGTCTCGTTTTCCCTTGTACTTATCCTGAATTTTTTTCAGCTCAGGAGCGATTTCGAGCATTTTGCGTTGACTGCGGATCTGCCGAACAAACACGGGAATCAGTGCTGCGCGCACGACAATCACGAGACCCACGATGGCGAGAACCCACGTCGCTCCCGCGTTCGTGTCCATGCCGATGTACGTGAAAAGTCCATGAAACGCCACAAGTACAAGTTCCACCAGCCACTTGATTGGCCACAGTATCAACCCAAAAATATCCATGGTGAGCGCTATGCCCTTTCCTGACGGTTCACGACAACAAAACCGAACTTCGTAATGTGGGTATCCGACGATGTGTTCGCCGGAATGTCATCGATCCCACCGGGTGACCACGGATGACACCGGACTAGCCTACGCGCCGTCAGCCACGATCCCTTAACGAGTCCATATGCTTGCACGGCTTGGAGTGAGTACGACGAGCATGAGGGGTAGAAGCGGCATACGTCTCCGTATAACGGCGACACCGCAAACCGGTATCCCTGGAGAAGGAGAATTCCCGCGTTGCGTGGCACCAAGGCAACGCGCAGCCAACCGATCGACGTAGACGAGCGCATGGTTTCGTCACCTCCGCCCTTGAGGTTGAGAGGGCAAGAGGAGGGCTTCGAGCTCGCTCCGCAAGTCGGCAAAGGTTGCGGTGGCGGACGCGGGTAGTGCGCGGACAACGATGTCGCCCGAGGCCGACGGTAGCAAGGGGGCTGTCGCTGCGCGAAGGCGACGCTTGACGAGATTTCTCACCGCAGCTCCGCCCACAATTTTCGAGACAATAAACCCAGCCCGGGGATCGCTCTGGGCGGCGGCATTCACGTGGACAATCATGAACTGCCCCGTATGCCGTCTGCCACGACGAACAACCCTCTTGTAATCAAGAGGGTTGACGATTCGGTGTGCCCGACGGAGCACGACCTGATTTACGCGGAAAGCTCGGTGCGGCCCTTGCGGCGACGTGCCGACAAGATTGCGCGACCAGCACGGGTACGCATACGCAGGCGGAAGCCGTGGACCTTTGCGCGACGACGGTTGTTGGGTTGGAAAGTACGCTTGCTCATGAGGTTCTCCGTTCGCGGTGCGGCTCGCCCTGAACAGAACCGCAGAAATCATGTGGCCCCAATACAGGCCAATTCCTCAACGGTACGCGGTGGGAAGCCACTCGGTCAAACCGACACTGAACGGTAACGACGTATCTTGCATTTATCCACAGGACTCGCTACCGTCATGAAAGTTATCCCCACCCGGCTGTAGCTCCGGTCATCGGGTCAATAACCTTCGTAATCTGTCGTCAAAACGACACTCGCGCGCAGCGCCAAAGACCGTTTTAGGGGGAACTCAGTGACGCAGGTCGAGCTCGACAGTACGTGGAAAGCCATTCTGCTCGGTTTGTCCGTTGACCCCTCGGTGACACCCGCCCTGTACGGATTTGCCACACTCATCGAACCTCGCGGCGTGATGGCGGGCACGATTTATCTCGAAGTTCCTAATGACTTCACGCGAAGCATGATCGAGCAGAGACTCCGTGGACCGCTCTTTGCAGCGATCGGAACCCTGGGCCCCGATAGCGAAGTGTCCTCCTTTGCAATCGTCGTTAATTCCGAGCTCGCCGAAAAGATGAGTGAACGAACGGAAGCCGAAGGCTCACCGGTCGAGACTCTTCTGCCTCCCGCCTTGCCAGAAGAAGCGACCCGGCCACGAACTTCGGTAGACGACTCCCAACTCAATACCAAATACACGTTCGATAGCTTCGTGATCGGAGGATCGAATCGCTTCGCGCACGCGGCCGCGGTCGCAGTCGCCGAGGCGCCGGCAAAGGCATACAACCCTCTGTTTATCTACGGTGAATCGGGTCTGGGTAAGACACATCTCCTTCACGCCATCGGCCACTATGCCAAAAGCCTGTACCCGACCATCCGCGTGAAGTACGTCAGTTCGGAAGAATTCACGAACGACTTCATCAATTCCATCGCTAATAACCGTGGTACGGCTTTTCAGGCCCGTTACAGAAACATCGACATCCTGCTCATTGACGACATCCAGTTTCTGCAAGGCAAAGCTGAGACTCAGGAAGCGTTCTTTCACACATTCAATACGCTGCATGATCACAATAAACAAGTTGTCATCACAAGCGACGTGCCGCCGAAAAGTCTTACGGGGTTCGAAGACCGAATGCGCACACGTTTCGAATGGGGATTACTCACCGACGTGCAAACTCCCGACTTAGAGACGCGCATTGCCATTCTTCGCAAGAAGGCGGAAAAGGAGAAACTCGACGTCCCCGACGACATTCTCGAATTCATTGCGAGCAAAGTAACGAGCAATATTCGCGAACTCGAGGGCACACTTATACGCGTCACGGCGTATGCGAATCTGAACAAGACGCCCGTGGATCTCCCTCTCGTACAAACCGTGCTCAAAGATCTGGTAACTCTCGACGACGATAATGTCGTTGCGCCGGTGGACATTATGAACACAACCGCTGACTATTTCCGTCTCTCCGTGGATGAACTCACGGGAACATCGCGAGCGCAAGCCATTGCCACGGCGCGACAGATTGCGATGTATCTGTGCCGCGAAATGACCAACCTGTCTCTTCCCAAGATTGGGCAGCTTTTTGGTGGCCGAGACCACACGACTGTCATGCACGCGTGCAAAAAAATCGCCGAACTAATGAAAGAACGTCGGTCGATTTACAACCAGGTCACCGAGTTGACCACACGCATCAAGCAGCGCTCACAATTCGCTCGCTAATGTCGACGAACTAAATTCACGAATTATTTCGACAGGGAAACGCTTGTGGAAACATCTGTGGACAATGTATGAGTTGGGAAGAGAATTTGTGTCCTAATCCGTCGGGTCTGTGGATACGCAACATTTCGAGGTCCTTCGCGTTCGACCTCGCCGCGTAACATACCCGGCCTCGTGCACATCTCACAGCGGTGTAGTTTCGTGACTCCCGCGAGAATCAGAGTCAGCCATCCACATATCCACAGAGGTTATGAATATTAAATAGATTTCCAGAAGGATCAAGCCGATAACACTTAGGTCCAGACAAATGGTGCTCGGTTCATCGAAAGGACTACCATGAGAGCCCACGATGATGAAAGAAGTTAGACCGTGAAGTTCCAAGTCAACAAGGATGTGTTGAGCGAAGCCGTTTCCTTCTCGGTCAAGTTGCTCCCGTTGCGACCCGCTCTCCCCGTCCTTAACGGAGTTTTGATCGAGGCCAATGAAACGGACGTTGTCTTATCTACGTTTGATTTCGAAGTGTCCTCTCGCACCACGGTCATTGCTACCGTCGAGAGACCAGGCCGCGTCTTGATTCCGGGGCGACTTCTCAACGACATCGCCGGTCGATTACCTCAGGCTCCGATCACGGTAGAGCTGAACGACTCTCGCGTTGTCGTCACCTGCGGGAGCTCACGATTCTCATTGCCGTGTATGTCTGTAGACGAATACCCCACGATTCCTGAGGTGGAGGGATCGACGGGGCTGGTCAAGGGTGAAGAGTTTTCGACGGCGGTTTCACAGGTGGTTGTCGCCGCATCCCGAGAAGACAGTATGCCGGTTATTAATGGCGTACAACTGGAAATTAGCGGCACAACATTGAGCATGATGGCGACAGACAGGTATCGAGTGGCCATTAAAGATGTGGCCTGGGATGCTGGAGCTACGCCTATCGAGCATTCCGCTTTGGTGCCATCGAGAACGATGCAGGAGATTGGTAAGACCTTTGGATCGGCTCCGACTATCAGTATTACCTTCGCCACGAACGAGGATCGAGAAGTCATCGCGTTTCAGGCGGACAATAAGACCGTTACGTCGCTCTTGATTAAGGGAAATTTTCCGCCCGTGAGACGACTGTTCCCGGATGTGGTGGAGAACTACGCCGTCGTGAACACAGCAGACCTTATTGAGGCAACGCGAAGAGTGAAACTCGTTGTTGAACGGGAGGCAGCTCTCAAGTACATCCTCAGAGACAACACCATCACGCTGGAAGCGATTGGCGGCGATCAAGCCCAAGCCTCCGAAACAATTGATGCGGTCATATCCGGTCTCGAGCCGACGGTGTCGCTTAAGCCCGACCTACTTCTCGACGGCCTGACCGCCGTTCATTCGGAATTCACTCGCTTGGGCTTCAATAATGGCGATAACCCCAGTAAGCCTGGTCCTGTTCTCATCACAAGTCAGACCTCAAAAGACGGGGAGCACGAGTCATCTTTCCGCTACTTGCTGCAACCCAATCTTCTTCTCCGCTAACGAGGTCGTATGCACATCACGCGACTCCGGCTCGCGGAATATCGCAATCACGTATCTAGCGACATCCATTTTTCGCCGGGGGTGACGCTTTTTATCGGGCCCAATGGCCAGGGAAAAACCAACGTTGTAGAGGCTATTCATGTGCTCGCGTTTG
>Ga0214923_10004316_pt1 | contig 17251 bp, 18 predicted proteins | sample LL1510_MetaG_FD_177993 | JGI IMG/M metagenome (GOLD analysis project Ga0214923, IMG submission 177993) | Freshwater microbial communities from Lake Lanier, Atlanta, Georgia, United States - LL-1510 | ecosystem: Environmental > Aquatic > Freshwater > Lake | place: USA: Georgia | collected... | reverse complement strand
AAAGTACCCTCCTACTCCAATAATTAACAATCCAATAACTATTATCAAAATATTTGAAAATCCTTGGTTATTTTTCATTTTGGGCAAACTTTCAAAATAATAACTACATATAATCTAACACTTATATTTTCAATATTCAATAAGAAATTGTAGATTGACTTATGTGAGTACGAACTTGTGTATAATTTTAATATGGATAATAAAACTCCCTGCTAACTATTGATTAATTATAGGTAAATAAGTTTTCATATTGATCTTTTTACCATTCCCTATATTACAATTGCATTATGGTAACTGATGCAGAATATGAACAAATCTATAAGCAAGCTTCGAAAGACTCTGAAGGATACTTAAATAAAAACGGATATTTCTTTTCAGACACATATACTGACGAAGATTTAATAAATTTAGAAAAACTAATCTGGGATGCTGCAAGGGATTATGTTGGTGGAAACCTTTCCTCCTCTGTTTTTAATGTTATTTGCTCTGATTACCAAGGCAATCCTGTTTATTATAGTTTGAGTGAGTATGCAAGAGACTTAATATATAACGGTATGAACTTAGATTATTATATGTATATTGAGCCAGTTCAGGAGAAAGTTGTGGAAGCAGAAACCAATATTAAAAAGCTAGTAATTTACTATTTTGGTAATTTGTAATTATAAATTTAATGTACAACTTTATGATAACTTATATTTCTTTAGCTAACTTAATGTAATATTTAAATTTTATATTCTAATTTTATCAATGAAATTAAGATTTTTGTTGTTTATACTAATTAAATTAATAACATCATCCTTACTTTTTGAATTAGGAATAAATATATTAAAATTATATTTAGAGATAAGTTGACTAAAACTTATTGTTTGAGTACTCCTCGATCCATCAGGTCTGTTTTTTATTCTATCCTCTAAGTAAAGACCGATATTAAAATTTTGTCCAAAACATATAAAAAGTAGATCTGTTGCATCATTCCAAACAGCTAAAGCGAGAGTTAATTTAGTATCTTTAAATGCTTCTGCTTTTTCTAAATTTGTATCATTAAATGTAGCTCCCCAGCTTGAGCTGGAAGCACTACATTGCTTAACCTCTAGATATTCATCTGATTTCAATTTCTTTGCGTCAAAACCATGCTTTTCAACATTTATCAACTCGTAACCTAGGTATTTGCTTACTATAGAATCTCTAATTTCGTTTACTACAGTATCAGTGTCTCTCTTATTATATTTTAATTGAACTTTTGAAAGCTGCTGAAGTGCTATGACCCCATCAGTTATAAAAGCAGCGTTCATCAAAATATAATTTCCTTTTTTAAAGATATTTAAATTTTCATCATTCATAATCAATAATTTCTACTTCGTTTTTCATTATAATTCCTAATTTATTACATACTCTTGAAATTCTTTCAACACATATATCAAAAATTGAATTAATCTTAATACCATTCTCAAATTCAAACATTAAAATTTTATCACTTTTTAATATATTTTCTTCGCTTTGCACTAAAATAAAATTTAAACCCAAATTTTTAAGTTTATTCATCTCAAGTACTGCCTGTCCTGTAGTTCCACTTCCTGCAAAAAAATCTAACACTGTATCATTTTTACAGCCTGTTATTGAAATTAAATATTTAATCATCTCAACTGGTTTCGGGTAATCAAAAGTTCCTCCCATTTTTAATAATTCTAGATCTCTAGTTCCCTGCCTACTGTAAAAATTTAAAATTGATTGTACATTATCTTCAGACTCTTCTAAATAATGAATACTATACGGTCTTTCTTTTTTAAAAAATAATCTTTTATTTTTATGAAGTTCTAGAATTAGCTTATCACTAGACCAACCTCTATTTTTTAATGGCTCAAGAAATAAGTTAATTGAAGCTAAACTAACTTTTCTAGGCCTAGATGGGGTTGATAAATCTTTTGCAAAAAAAATTTTTCCATTTGAATCTATGTTATTGTAGTTTTTTAACCAAGAATACCTTTTATCGTTTAATAAAATTGATTTTATTTTTTCCTTTAATATTTTTTCAGTTAACTTTATATCTTTATTTTTATAAAATTCTTCTTTAATTTCTTTAATAAGCTTGTTAATTACTTTACCATCTTCTTCAGTATTAATACGTTTAATTTTTAAGGGTTTTACTTTAGATTTATTTTTAGCAAAAACCATTATATATTCATGAATTAAATTTATATGTTTAGAATTACTTCTATTAGATTGCTTAGTAATAAATGTTCCCAAAAAATTTTTATTATCAAAAATTAGATTACAAATTTTTTTTAATTCTGCAAATTTTGAATCATCTATTGATATAAAAATAACCCCATCTTCTTTAAGTAAGTCTTTTGCTATTTCTAATCTTATTTTAACGAAGTCTTCCCAATCTTCTCTTTTATCAATATATGTAAATTTATTTTGAGTATTATATGGAGGATCTATATAAATTACTTTTACACTTGATTTGTAGTTTTCAATTAATTTGGGAAGAATATGTAAATTATCTCCTTTAAATATTAAATGGCTTTTATTTTTTTTCATAATTTTAATTATAAATAATTTTTAATCTGTTATTTAAATTTATCCAAATTATACATTAAAAAATGATTATTGATTTTTATAAAGTGTTTGATATCTTAGAATGTAACAATAGATTTTGTAACTTCAAAAATTTTATAATATATTTATTTTTTATTCAATTTGAAATCAATTTTGTAGGTATAAAATTCTATATTTTTTGCGACAGAAAGCGCTCTTTGAATTTTTAAATCATCTTCAAATGCAATTATCACTCCTCTAACTGTCTGATTTTCTTCAGCTAGTTCTTCAATAACATACCCCATGTATCTTTGAATTTGACCTACAACAACATCACTTGCTCTACCTTTTTTCAGTTCTACGACAAGAAGTTCTTTTTTATCTTTACTTATAGCTAAAATATCTATTGGTCCCGTATCTGAAGGGTACTGTTGTCCAACAATTTGACCATCTTCTTCATAAATGTTGTAATTTTTTCCAAGCTCAGTGTGACCCCAATTATGAATCAAGAAATCTTCTAAATGCTTTTCTAAAGCAAAAAGACTAGGGTCTTCTATTGTTGAATCTTGAGAAACAATTATTTTGTCTGAAGTAGTACCAAAAATTAAATTTTCAAGTTCTGAAGAATATTTTGTTAAATTAATTAAGGTTAAAGCGCTTCCAGCTGAATTCTTTAATTCTTGAGACATGGAATCTCTTGCTACAAGAGTAGCCAGCCATTTAACTTTTCTTTGATGTGGTAAATTTGAATCTTTAACATACTCATAAGGTCCTGTAATTTCACCAATATGATATTCCCTATTTCCGGAAGGAGTCAAAACAATATCCCCAACATTCATGTCTTTACCTAATACCCAAATTGAAGCACACGCTAAACCTGCTGCAACTTTTGATTTTTCAGGATTTTGAGAAATAAATTCAGGAATATAATTTTTGTTAAAATCCCTCCAATGCTCTGCAAATTGATTTGAGAAATCAATATTAGGTAAAAAACCAACCCCTATATAACCATCTTGTAAAGATTTCTGTCCATATTTATTTTGAACTCCTAACATAATTCTGTAATATTTTTTCATAGTTTAATTTTACCACTCAAACTTCTCTACAATTTCTTGAATAGCTTTTTTGATTCGGTTAATTACTGATTCTCTTTCTAAAATTCTTAAATTTGGTAATTGATTAGCAATAACCTGATCTCTTGGAAACTTTTGAGTATATAAATAATCCCCTATCAAGTTTTCAAGGTTCTTAACAGGAATATTTTCTTCTTGAGCTATTTTCTTCAAAACTTCGTGTCTTTCACTATTCCAAAATTCAGTAAATGCTGTTTCAACATCTGCACCAGTTGTAAGTGTTGGTAAATTCTCTTCAATAAACTTCTTGATTAAATCTTTTTTCTTTCTTAATACAATGTCGCTATCTAATTTTCTTAGTATTTCTTCTTTTTTCTTTTCTTTGGCTTTGTCTGATGTTAAGGTTTTTAACCCTATGATTAACAAAATAATATAGTCATAGTTAATATAATCAGTAGTAGTAAGTTCTGTTTCAAAATCAATCTCATCGATTATTGAACCTCCATCTCCCCCTGTACCGCCTTTTCTATGTTTATAAATATCTAAATACTTACTTTGAAAGTCATAAAATTCTTGCTCAGAAATATCTAAATCATCAAAAGTAAATTCAGCGAAGGTTTCTAAAGATGACTTAATTCTTAGTAAATCTCTAAAAGTTTTAACAAATCTTGCTTTAGCTTCCTCACTTAAAATTAAATCTACTTCTTCAGGACTTCCTGCTTCTGATTTTAACTCTTCAAGTTTTAAATTAAACTCTCTCTTTTGTTCCTCATAAGGTTTTTTAAAGACAATATCTTTGGCATTTTCATCTCCAAATAAAGTTAAAGCAGTATCAGTTGCTTTCTTCAAATTTCTAAATGAAACAATATTTCCGTGAGGTTTACTTGAATCTAAAAGTCTATTAGTTCTAGAATATGCTTGTATTAGTCCGTGAAATCTTAAATTTTTATCAACATATAAAGTATTTAGCCTCTTACTATCAAAACCTGTTAAAAACATGTTCACTACCAAAACTAAATCAACTTCTTTGTTTTTGATTCTAGTTTGTAGGTCTTTAAAATAGTCATAAAATCTTTCTGTTGAAAAGTTGGTATTAAAATTTTTATTGTATTCTTTAATACAATCTTCTAAGAAATCTCTGCTGTGAATATTTACTGTTGAAACTTCTCCTGCAAATACATCTGCATCTAAAATATCGCTAGATTCATCTTCGTTGGCTTGGAAAGTAAAAATAGTAGCTAATTTAAAATCTTCAGGTTTCTTTTCATTTAATAATTTGTAATATTTTTTAAGTACTTCAATTCCGGAAACTGCAAAAAGAGCGTTAAATTTACCGTTTTTGGTTTTAATTTTCCAATCGCTTAGAATGTAATTCGCAATTTTTGAAAGCCTTTTTTCATCTTCTAAAACTTCTTTAGTATTTATTCCTGGAACCATCTCCTCAGTGTCAGTTTCAATTTCTGAATCAACCACATCAGCATCTCTTTGGCTGTATTTTCCAACATACTCAACTGCAAATCCTAAAACATTATTATCTGAAATAGCGTTAGTAATAATATATTTGTGTAAGCAATCATCAAATACATCTTTGGTAGTAACTCCTTCAATATTATTATCGGCAAAAATTGGTGTTCCAGTAAATCCAAATAACTGCGCTTTTTTAAAGAAATTTTTAATTCTAGCGTGAGTTTGGCCAAATTGACTTCTATGGCATTCGTCAAAAATAATTACAACTTTTTCATTAGCAAGATTTTCAAATCTTCTCAAATAAGATTCTCTGCTGATAGCAATATCTAATTTTTGAACAGTAGTAACAATTAGTTTTCTATTAGGATCCTCTAGTTGTTTAACTAAATTATTAGTATTATTTGTTCCATCAACAGACCCATCAGAAAATGAATTAAATTCTTTAGTGGTTTGAATATCTAAATCTTTTCGGTCTACTACAAATAAAACTTTTTTTATATCAGGATTTTCAGACAAAACTTGAGATGCTTTAAAAGAAGTTAAGGTTTTTCCTGATCCTGTTGTGTGCCAAATATACCCATTTTTGTTTGATTCTTTAACCCTGTTTTCAATAGCTTTTACTGCAAAATATTGATAAGGTCTTAAAATCATAGGAATTTGCAGAGCTTCTGCAAGAACAATATACTCTGAAATCATTTTAGAAACAGTACATTTTTCTAGGAAAACATTAGCAAAATCTTCTAATTTGGTAATTTTGTTATTATTTTCATCAGTCCAAAAAAAGGTTTGCTCAAAGGTTTGTTTAGGATTGTTTGCAAAATACTTGGTATTTACTCCATTTGAAATAACAAAAACCTGAATGTATTCAAATAAAGTTCCTGAAAAAGAATGCTTATGGTATCTCTGAATTTGGTTAAAAGCTTCTTTCATTTCAACCCCTCTTCTTTTTAACTCAATCTGAACAAGCGGTAGCCCGTTGATTAAGAGAGTTACATCGTATCTATTGGTATATCTACCCTCTTGAGTAATTTGATGAGAAACTTGATATTCGTTTTTACACCATTTTTCTGTGTTAAAAAAAGAAACATAAAAAACTGTTCCGTCGTTTCTTTGAAGTGCAAATCTGTCCCTTAATGTTTTCGCTTTTTGAAATCTATCTCCTTTGTTTAGGTGATTTAGAATTTTCAAATATTCTTCATTGGTAAATTCTGTTTTATTAAACTTTTCAAGCTGGGATTTGAGGTTTAATAAAAAATTATCTTGAGCAGGAATATTTACCTTTTCAAAACCTAAGGTTTGAAGCTGTGATATTAAAATATTTTCAAGTTGTTGTTCAGTTTGATGGTTCATAGACTTTAATAATATCTTTTTTTAAATACCAATTTAATAATTGTAAAATGTTTTCATTCTTAAATCTATTTTCTAATAGCCCACTTAAAATCCATTTTTTTATTTTAGGTAACTCTAAATTTAATTGATCGACATTAATCTGTGCCTCTATACCATTTCCATTAAGGTAGATAGGTTTATAGCTAATTTTAATATTTTCTATATCCTGAAATTTAGAATCTTCATAAATTAGCGTATTTGCCGAACCTCCTTTTTTAATTATATTTAAATGAAAAAGATTATCTCTGTAGTGTCCCCAAAATTTTTTAATAAATATTTCGTCTTTTTCTTTTAATCCAAAATCTATCGGATAATTTTGAACTAATTTAGCAAAAGATATTGCTTCATTCGGATCTGTGTTCGTGTTTTTTTCAGTAAATCCTACTTTTAAAATATAGAAAGTTTTAGAAAGCATATTGAGCATCATTAAAATCCCGCCAAATGACAATATATTCCCGCCTCCCATTTCTTTGTTAACTTTAAAAATTTCTGAATGAGTTGATCTTAAATATAAAAAGGTATTTATATCTTTATTCATTAAAAGAAAATTTTCTAAACAATCATTGATGACCTCAATATAGTTGTTTGGTACTATTTTAATTTTCATAAAAACATTTGTTGCATCAAACCTTTTTTCCATTCCACTGCTAAATTAATCCTACTTTCATTAATTTCAATTTTTATATTTATTTCATTTAAAAATTTTGAAATTTTGTTTTGTTCTGAATTCGAAGGTATAGGTATGCTTATTTTCTCAATATCTTTTCTTTGAATATTAGGTAAACCGGAGCCTACACGTAACTTCATAATTTCTTGTTGAGTAAACTTTAAATAATTAAATAAATAATTAAAATCGCAGTTTGTATCAATTTCTGTAAGTTTATAACAATGTCCTCCACACCAAAAATTTTCTTTAATTAAATTTACATACCCGCAAGAGTTTCCACCTTCGCTGATTGTAATAGTATTTTTTGGTGTATTAAGATCCACAGTATATCCTGAAGGTAGGGTACCTCCGTTAATTACTGCAAATAACCCATTTTTGTAATTTGTTTCTAAATTTGACTTATTTAATTGTTTTCCTTTTATAATTTTTGAAATGTTATTTAAATCTTTATACTCCCAATCTGGAAAGTTATTGCCGTTTTCATCTTTAAAGCGGATTTGTTGGGAAAAGATTTTTTGCATCATTCCCTTCTTATATTTTTCTAATTCTTCTTTTTGAGATTTCAGATGTTCAATATATTTATCAATTTTTTCGAAAAAATTTGCAATTCTCATTTGTTCTTCAGTCTTAGGTAAGTAAAGTGATATTTTAGATAAATTTACTTTAGAAATTCCTAAAACCGAAATACCTGTAGCACATTTCATTATCTGCTTCCTAACCTTCTCAGTTTGCATTAAACGAACAGGAAATCCGTTAGCTATAAGTGTTTCTATCGGTCTCGCTAAAAGAGTATGTAATCCTGCTACAATATTTTGGTTTATATTTGATAATTCAATTGTTTTACCAATATCTTTATAATCTTCAGATGCATCTGCAATTATTAAATCTCCCTTTTTACACAAGTCATCCTCTGTAACATTAAGCCTGATTGAGTTTTTAATTTTAGGAATGCGGACATTAGTTACATCTAAGATAGAAGCATATTTAGTATGTATATCTCCATAATGAATGTTTCCCATACCTTCTCCATTATATACAAGTTGATTTCTAGAGTACGCAAATGTTTTCTTAAAATCAAACACATCACTAAAATTAAACCTATTCCAATTATTTGTAAAAGTTTTAAATCTTAATTTTGGAGCTTTTGGTGTATCTTGTTCCATTTAATTTAAAAAGGAGTTCTAATACCTAACTCTTTGCAAAACTTTTCAAGTTCGGTTTTAGATTTTTCTTCTTCCTTTTGAAGTTCTTTTAATTTATTTGCAACTTCTTCAATATCAATTTCTGCTTCTTCTTCAAAAGAATCTACATATCTTGGAATGTTTAGATTAAAATCATTTTCTTTAATTTCTTCTAAAATTGCTTTGTGAGAATATTTTTCTATCTCTTTTCTTTCGATATATGTTTCAAATATCTTTTGTATATTTCCATCAGTTAAGTAATTCTGATTTTTATTTTTTTGAAATTCTTTTGATGCATCAATAAATAAAATATCATCATCTTCTTTTCTACATTTTTTAAAAATTAGAACACAAGTGGGAATAGCAGCCCCGTAAAACAAATTAGCTGGTAATCCTATTACAGTATCTAAATAGTTAAGTTTTTCTACAATATATTTTCTTATAGTACCATCAGCAGCCCCTTTAAAAAGAACACCATGAGGTAAGATAATTGCCATGGTGCCGTTATCAGATAGGTGGTAAATCATGTGTGTAACAAATGCGTATTCAGCAGAACCTTTTGGGGCAAGTCTACCGTATTGTGAAAATCTTTCGTCTTGGGCAAGAATCGGATCGTCTTCCCCACCCCACCCTATTCCAAATGGCGGATTAGCAACTATTGCTTCGGCTTTTAAATCAATTTCTTCAAATCTATCCTCTGTTAGAGTATCTCCTTGTTTAATAGAGAAATTATCAAAATGAACTCCGTGCAAAATCATATTCATTCTTGCAAGGTTATAGGTGGTTGGGTTTAATTCTTGTCCATAATAATGATTAACATCTGCATAGTCTTTAACTCTTAAAAGAAGAGAACCCGAACCACAAGTTGGATCTAACACTGATTTAATTTTACTTTTTCCGTGAGTAACAATTTTGGCAAGAAGTCTTGAAACTTGAGCTGGAGTATAAAATTCACCGCCCTTTTTTCCAGCGCCAGCCGCAAATTCTCCAATTAAATATTCATAGGCATCGCCTAATAAATCGTTTTTGGAATCTTCTAATTTAAAATCTATTTTTGAAAGTTCTTTTAATACCTCAACAATAACTTTATTTTGTTTGTTTGGAGTTGATCCTAATTTTGAAGATGTTAGATCTACATCGTCAAATAAACCTTTAAAGTCGTCTTCACTGTCGGTACCCATTGAGGTGCTTTCAATACTATTAAATATGCTTTGAAGACCTGAAAGAATAAATGAAGAGGATTTTTCGTCCTCAGAATTGTTATCTAGGGAACTTTTACCTTTTAGATAAATATAATTATAAAGTTCAGTTGGTTTTAAGAAAAATCCTAAGTGGTCAATACAAGCACTTTTTACAACTTTCAAAATTTCTTCATTTTTAGGAGTATTAGCAGTTAAATCTCTAAATTTAAGATTGTCGTTATGAAGAACTTGTTCATCAACATATTTCTCTAATCTTTCGGAAAGGTATTTGTAGAAAATAAAGCCTAGAATATAGTTTTTATATTCATCAGCATTCATTTTACCTCTAAGGGTGTTTGCCACCGCCCAGAGTTGCTTTTCTAATAATTGTTTTTGTTCATTGGACATAGGATAATTATACCTTAAATTTATTTATTAAAATTTGGATTATTGAGAAAGCGGGTTGCTAGTTAGCAACCCGCTTTGTTCTTAATGCCGTTTACTCGTTTGTTATTTGAGTTCAACAAACCCGTTCAAAGGTGAATTCCCATTACGTTTGAGGTAGTTAAAAACATCCTCCGCACTTAAATTCTGCCCAAATGAACACCCGCCTCGGTAAATAAAGATTGGTGATGTAAGATTTTTTTGAAACCTCACAACCTTTAATTCCATATTTCCGATTCTCTCTCCCCAACAAACAGTACCTGCTTGGACCAAAATACTCTTGACCCTATCTGTAGATAAACCAATCAACAACTGTTTAATGATTGTTGCAGTTGGCGGTAGGGTTCTGCTTGGAGTTAATGTCGGTCTTGGAAGACTTTCATAACTAAGTCGTATTCCTCTGCTTTCCAAATACCTCATTACCTGACTAAGGGTGTAATATTTGGATGTAAAACAACCTCCTCCGCTGATTTCGATACCATATTGGTAATCCGAGACGAATTCAACAATTCTGTTGCGCAATTCACCAATTACATGTCCATAACAAATATGCCCAGATTTTGGAATGTGTAAAGTCGAAACATTTACAGGCACCAATTTATCCGGCATCAACGCAGGTGTTATAGTCGGCGTACTGGTAATCGTTACAGTAGGCGTGGGTGTTTTAGTCCTGGTTTGCGTACTAGTTACTGTGGCGGTAGGTGTTATAGTTTCTGTCCTAGTTTCCGTTTCCGTCACTGTACTTGTCTGTGTTTGAGTTGCAGTACCAGTTGCTGTTCCGGTGTTAGTCACTGTTGGGGTTGCAGTAAGAGTGACTATCTCCATAGAATCAGAGACATAGTAGGTTACTATTTTGTTCCAAGGGTAGTACCAAGGTTCTCTATAGTTTAACCAGGATGCTCTTTCTTCTGGAGTTCTAGTATCGCTATTTTCACAAATAACATTATTTACTAGTAAAACAGTCTGATCGGTTAGGAATTTAATTACCAAAGCTTGCTTTCCGCTAGGAATCCTGTAATCACCTATTCTTCCAATATACTGATTCCAAGTCCAACAGATATCATTTTTTCTTGGAGCATAGTTCTGAGTAGTATCAATACTATCTCCTGTATAAAAAACAAGCGTAGGTGGTGGTGCGGGCTTTGGTGTTGGTGTTTTTGGGCTAACAATTTCAACAGTGTTTGTTGATGAAGGAGTACTAGTAGTTGTTGGTGTTGGAGTTAGTGTCACAACCGCTAAATTGTTACCATCTACATAAATAGCTTTACTATTGTTTGTAGTATAAGTTGCTTTATAAGTTTGATGCGAAGTATACCAATTCATTCTATCCTCTGAAGAATAGTTTGAAGGTCCCTCACACTCAACATTATTAGAACCTAATGCAACAACAGCATTAGACGTAAACTTAATAAACAAATATTTTTTGTTATAAGTTTGCGGCCTAAATGCGCTCAAGTAGCCATTACTAATATCATCCCAAACCTTACAGATCTCACCGTTTTTTGGCGCATATACTGCCCCAGAAGAACTAGCGTAGCCGATACTAAAACCAAAAACCGGATTAACAATTGTTGGAGTGAGTGTAGCTGATTCAATAGCCTGAACTACTTCAGTTTTATTGAAAAAAGTAAACATCCAAACAAGCAACACAAATAACAACATGCAGATCAAAGCTCTCATACAATCTCTCCTTGTACGTGTTTGATAACGAACTATGGAATTATATCAAAATAATCATCGTTGACAATATTATAGGTTACAAATGATATATCCTCATGTAATATGTTAGTTGATTTTTAAAGTGTGAGATAGAAATTTGGAAAATTGTTATTTTTGATAATGATTGAAATGCGGTTGCCTTCCTTGAAGGCAACCGCATATTATTAATCCCCTTCCACGAGTAATTTGGCCATTCGTTTCAAAAGAATATCCTCTGAGAGCATTAAATCTAGAAAAGCCCATTGGCCGTTTGGGTTAATTTCTAGAAATACATACTCCAAGGTGTCTTGTTTTCTGATGAAATCAAATACTCCAAATTTGAGTCCAAAATGACTTACCATTCTAAGACACTTTTCACCAAGTTCCTCTGGAATTATGTCATCGTGAGTTACCCTCATATGATCGAATTGATTCCTTCTCCAATCTGCCTCATCGTCCAGTCTAGTCACATCTATTACATACGAATAATAACTATTTCCCATTACAACTAGGCGAATATCGGTACCAACAACCTCTTCTTGAAAAAAACATGGAAATATAGAAAGTCCTAGAAAATCAACCGAATCATTTTCGGTTATTCTTCTTGTATAACTTCCATATTGTTGCCCGTTTAAGTTCACAAAGGAAACATTCGGTGGCTTTACAATACAACGCCCAACTTTACTTATAAACTCCTTTGCTTGTACTTCAGAGTTTGTGCAAATTGTTTTAGGAATATTAATACCAAGTTTTGAGGCTACATTAAGTTGTAACCACTTAGAACTTGAATTACCGATTTTCCAGTAATCAGACACCATATTTGCTTCAGGAAACAAAGAATAAAACCACCTAGATACTTCTGAAAGTCCTGAATAAGTAAATTCCTTATATTCAGAAGAAACTGGCAATTCATCCTTTTTTACCATTTCTGGTTTTCTAAACCAGATTGCATCGGGATTTACTAACCTGCCGCTAATCATTAGCGAACTAGACTCTCCATCATTTGAGTACGAGAAAAAAACCTTAGTGATTGTGCTTGGATCGAAAATAATAACCTCAATATCCTGTAAAAAAGGTAGTACAAGATCGACATGTGGGTCTGGTTGTTTGGTTATGACTAACAACTGCATTGATATACTCCTATACTTATTTGTTAACGGGCAATATATTTCAATTGCCCGTTACCACTAAACCTACTTGTCTTCCTTCCAATCGTCTTCGTCGTGGGCCACCACGCTAGCAGTTGTGCAGAGAGTAATCGAACCTGCTGCATCGGCTAATGTAGTTGGAACTACCGGAAGCAAAAATTGACTAAAAAAGAAAGGCAATACCCCTAACTTAGTGTTGTCCGTTTGTGCGTTCATGTTTCTCTCCTTTCGCTTGGACATCGTTATTTTAATATAATTAATAGTATTGTCAAACTTAAAATGGTGTTGTTGGGGTAGCTTTTTCTATAAAGAAGAGGAATTTGCTATCTTCTTTTTCGTAAAATTCATTAAAGTTTCTATCTTCTATTGTTTCTAATTTATTAATTCCAAAATTATAGTGCTCACCTTTTAAAGGAACTATAGAAATAAAAGGAAAATCTCCTACCTTTTCTTTAATTAAAAATCCCATTGGAACTATCTTTTTATTTCCTAAGTCTATAATATTTTTTTGGAGATGGAGATTTCCAGCAATAACAACTATAGGTTTTTTAAAATTCGATAATAAATTATTTGCCATTTGTTCGTCCCTTGATAAATTTAGTTTTTTTAATTGTTCAAGATCTTTGTCTTTTTCGTCAAAATTGAAAATAATTTTATCTGGGTTATTGTCTGTAAATTTCTTAAGAAAATTAAAAAACTCAATATTTAATCTGCCATCGTTACTTAAAATAGAAGGATCAATTTTATCCCCTTTCAAAAATTTCTCGAATTCAATTCTTTCAGTTTCTTTCATTTCTACAGCTAGATTTGGTATCTCAGGAAGAGAATTAATAAGCGTTTCGTAAAAAATATAGTTTTCTTTCACACCGTGGTATTCACCAATTGCTAAAATGCCTGTCTCTAGGTATTGTTCTATTAATTTTTCAGGGATTGTGATTTTTTTCATTTAATCTTCTAATTATAAACTATAGAGCTCAAACCTATTCTCTATAAAATTCCTAGTGATTAGTTTAATTTTTTTAAAGATTCAAGTTTGGCTAATAATTCTGGTTTTTTATCTAAAATAATATACCCTTGAGGAGCAGTTAGATCAAAATTTTTCTGAAGATACTCCAATGAAATATTTTCAATCTCAACTAACTTTTTTATTGGTATCTCATATCCTTTATCTGAATCTTTCATATATTCGTAAATTTCATTACCTATACCTTTTCTATGAGTTTCAGCTAACTCGCTTATTTCTTTAGGAGTACCACTTATTGGTGCATCTAGTTCTATGTAGCCCATTATTGATTTAAATGGAACAGTGAAATATAGATATGCCCTACAGGACCCATCTATAAATCTTCTTCTGTATTCAAATTTTTTAATTCCTGTTTTGATTTCATCAAAATATTGTTTTTCTATACTAATAAGAATGTTCATTTTATTTTTTCTCTAAGATTTTTAAAAATAATCCATAGAATTTTTATTCTTTTTTCAGGTCTATTTTTAAATCGTGCTGTTGAGTATGACTTATATAATCAAAATAAATTTTGATTAAGCAATAAACAACAACAAAATAATTCATATAATTTGTAAGTTTTAGATGATTTAAAATAGCTACAAAAATAGCCGCAATTACAGAAATAAAAGTTAAGGATTGAATCCGGTTTATAATTTTAGCGATATCAACTGTATGCTTTTTGGAGGCAAATTCTTCTGTCTGATTAACTTGAATTTCTTTGGTTTTAGTTTCAATAGTTTGAAAATCATTTTGTAATTTATCAATAAAATTAACTTTATAGGAGATTAAGTGACTTAAAGTAAAAATAACAGCAAAGCTAAGTAACATATTGTTGTCGATTTGATAGTTAAGACTGGTGAAAACCATGTTTAGAAAAAATTGAGACATAGTAATTCCCTGATAGACTACAATAATAAAAGAACCAAATAAAATAACAAAAAAACAGGATTTTCCATAAGATTTCTTATTGGTACCGATAAACTGATTTTTATCAAATATATAAATGTAGATAATTTTTGAAATTTGAAGGAAAGCTGTGATAAGAATTTCAATAAAATAAATTAAAAGAACTGTTAATATATTAGCATTAAAATATAAAACGTTGATTACTAGCAATAAATTTGAAGCTAATAAACTTATAACTGAAACACTCATATTAAAATTATACTTTATATTGACCGCTAATTAAAATATATAAAAATTTTCCTATTGGTGGGAGATTTGTTGCGAAGTGTAAACTTTATTTAATTAATTTTTTAGTGATAGTTCAATTCCAATTACCCCAAATTGTTTTTGTTCTTCTAGAGGATAGAATTCTGAGATTTGTTTTAGTAACCACTTTTTAGACTCTCCTCCAAATTTGTTTGATTCCATTCTTTCAAACATATCCTCAAAAGTTTGAAATCTATGTAAACCAACAACTTTAGTTAATAGGGTTTCTCCGGTTTCTCTGTTTGTAAATTCAATCACATCCCCTAGTTCTATTTCTCTTCTTTTTTCATCATAAAGTCTTGACTCAATGATTTTATTACCAGATTTAATTGCTTCGAACGGTGTTGTTGCTAATTTAAGTGCGTGCGATCTCATAAGTAAAATTATAACTTAAATTGGCGGGCGATTTGTTGCGAAGTGGGAAAATCTTTTTAAAATTAAATAAGATACTGTACAAAATAAGTTTGAATTTTTATAAAATCAAGTTTTTCTACTTTTAAAATTTGTAATATTTCTTTTTCAGATTCTTTTACAATTTGAATCTCTGCATCATTTAGTTCATCTTCCAACCTTTCAATTGGAGTTATATAAGTATTCTCATCATCTCCGTCAATTAATCTATCTCCATGTCCTGGAAGTTCTTTAATTATTTTTCCAATAATTAATATAGGTTCATTTGGTTTTTTTACATTTCTGTACACGTTAAGACTTATTAATTCTACTTTTTTATTCTGTGGTAAAAAATTTGGGTTTCTTCCTTCGTGGTAATCTTCGTAAAAAGTAGATGTATTAACATTAATTTTTTCAAAATCAGTTTGTCTTAAAATAGCTCCTGTTATTATTCTTTTTGCATAACGAACACCCATACCTATTATTATACAATATTTAAATTTAGTTAGTTAAATAAACTCATCATCAGTTATCTCCCAATTAAATAAAAAACCTGAATAAACCCAGATTCTTTAAATGGTGGCGAGGAGGGAATCTTCGCTTCGCTCAGCGATAAATTCTTCGAATTCATCTACTGAACCCAGAGTCTTCTCTTCTCCAACTCATCTTATCCATAAAAAAAGACCTACACTGCTGTAAGTCTTTTTTTATTGGTGGGTGATTTGTTGCGAAGTCCGAACTTTATTTTAGTTTTCGTTTAATTACTTATTTTTCTAATATATCAAGCATAATTTGAGAGGATAGTTTTTGATGATTGTATAATGGTGGCAAATATGAAAAAACGAAATTTATCCAAAGAAGCTACAAGAGAACATATTTTAAAAGTTGCAAGTGAGCTTTTTTACACTCAAGGAATTCGTGCTGTAGGAATTGATACAATTGTTGCAAAATCTGGTGTTGCAAAAACAACGCTTTACGATCACTTCTCTTCAAAAGATATGTTGGTTCATTCCTATCTTATGTCTCAGGACCAAATGTTTTGGAAAATGTGGGAATTAACACTCGATTTACATCCTCAATCACCTAAACTACAAATTATTGATTTATTCGAAATGTTTGAGGCTGGAATACATACACCGGAAGTTTTAGGCTGTGCTTTTTTAAGTGCTGTTTCGGAATACCCTGAATATGATCAGCCAATTCATCAGTTAGCTGTTGTACATAAGCAGAAGGTAAAGCAAAGTTTTCAAGAACTTGCACAAAAAGCTGGTGTCTCACAACCAGAACTTTTAGCCGAACAACTACTTCTTTTACTTAATGGTGCTTTTGCAACTAAACGAGTTTTTGGGGTTAATGAAAATTCTCTGCGCCAGGTAGCAAAAATTGCAAAAATGCTTTTAAATGCTCACCTGGCTGGAGATTAATAAAATTTATATAGTATTTACTAAATTAAAGACCTTCTACTAAAATAACTCTTCCTTCTTCAGTTAATTCATTGATTCTTAACTCTTTTAAAGGTGTATATTCTTTAGAATTGTACCAAGCCATTGCAAGATCCATACTTGGAAAACGAAGAATGGCAGCCCAGTTTCCGTCCCAATTTCCTTCTAGAACTTTTGGTGTTGGAGAACCTGCAATCATTTCTCCTTCATAAAGTGCAAGAGTGGGTATAGCAAAATTTCCATATCTTTGTATCATCTCCTCCATGTTTTTTGCTTTAATTTGAACCATAAAATACGCAGGCTTTTTTGTATCTGTCATCGTAATTCCTCCATTAAATAAATATTATAAATCTGTATCTATTTAAAGATACCTACAGGTCTGTATCCTGTCAAGAACATAAAAATATAGAAAATA